>ERZ772807.21-NODE-21-length-111232-cov-10.404490_pt1 | contig 111232 bp, 95 predicted proteins | sample MGYA00511472_ERZ772807 | MGnify/ENA primary metagenome ERZ772807 (study PRJEB29015, sample SAMEA2737947) | human oral metagenome | biome: human oral; feature: human-associated habitat; material: dental | place: China | collected 2039 ... | reverse complement strand
GTATGGAAACGCCGCTGCGCGGACGTTCGGGCGGGCACGCAGGCACCGCCCCTACGGTTTCGTTTGGGCAGATGATACGTGAATGTAGGCGTTCATTTACGTGGGGCCATCTAATATGCAACGCGATGGGTAATGGTTCACCACATGTGGTTTGAGACAAATGGCAAGGTTGCGGCCATGGCTTATCCCGAAAAAACGACGAATGCACTTGCAAAATAAAAAATATATCGCTAAATTTGCAACGCACTTTGGTGATGTGCCCACAACGCTAACACCAGCACATGACCTCAAAAGCGCTCTCATTTGAACAAAACAGAACGTAATGAATGATTATGCCAAACCCATTGTGCAAGGACGTTCGCTGCTCCTTGCGTTTGTTTGCTTTGTCGCTCTGCTGCTCGCACCCAGTGTCGATGCGCAGGCACAAGTGATGGGCAAACATTTTTCCATCTCGTTTAAGGATAAGCCTGTGGCGGCCATCCTCGATTTTCTCGCTAAAAAGGGCGATTATGCCATTCACTATACCGATGATGTGAAGAACGACACGCTGCTGCTCACCATCTCGCTGGAAGATGTCGACGAGCTGAGTGCCGTGGAACGGTTGCTGCCCAACACGGCGTTCACCTATCGCGTGGAGGGAAAGCGCATCGAGGTGTATAAGATGCAACAAGCCGTGCAGGGAAAATTCACACTGCAAGGTGTGGTGAAAGACAAAACGGGCGAGACGGTGCCGTTTGCCACACTACAAATAAAAGGCACGACGCAAGGCACCACAGCCGATGCCGATGGAAAATTCTCCATGGCCGTCAATCAAGAGACGGGCAACGTGACGGTGTCGAGCGTGGGTTATGAAACGAAAACTTTGCACTACACGGCCGGCAAGACGATGAATATTGTGCTGGCAGCTTCGGCCTATACCATCGGCGAGGTGTCGGTGATTGCCTATGGCAAACGCAACACACGCGAGCAGGTGGGGGCCATCACTTCGGTGAAGGTTGAGGATTTGCAAAAGGCGCCTACGGCCAGCATTGAAAATCTGTTGCAAGGCCGCATGTCGGGCGTTGATGTCACCAACATGTCGGGCTCGCCCGGTGGTGGTGGTTCGCGCATCACCATTCGCGGTTTTAGTTCGCTCAATCAGCAAGGCATCAACGACGGCAGTCCCCTGTTTGTGATTGACGGTATTCCGGTTTCGAGCAGTTCGTCGACTCTCACGGGCGGCATCAATCCGCTGTCGAGCTTAGACCCTTCGAGCATTGAGTCGGTGCAAGTGTTGAAAGATGCAGCTTCAGCTTCGCTCTATGGTTCGCGCGCAGGGAATGGTGTGATTTTGATTACCACCAAGAAAGGTAAAACCGGGCGTACGGAAGTGAATGTGAGTGCATCGCAATCGCTCTCGTGGTTGCCTGCCACTCCGAAACAAATTCTGGGTAAAGGCGAGCGTGACATTGCCTTGCTTTTGGCCAAACATCAGCGTGCAGCGCATTACGATTACCTCACCGACCGCTTGATTTATCCGCATTCTCACAATGACAGTTATGGCTGGGATGCCGACTACGATGGTGCTTACGACTATCTGTGGCGCAATGGTAAAGTGGTTGAGGGCGACCGTCGTTTGCCTGCCATCGCGCAAGACTCGCTCAACAGCTTTTACAACAATAAAACCAACTGGTGGAAATATGCGTTCCGATTGGGACGCGTGACGAAAGGCGATGTGCAATTAGCTGGCGGCACCGAAAACATGCGGTTCATGGTCAATGCAGGCATATACGACGAAACGGGTATCATGATTAGTTCGAATTTCCGCCGATACAGCTTGCTGAGCAACCTTGATTTTAATTTATCGACCAAGCTCAGCGCATTCACACGCATCAATTTGTCGTATGCCACGCAGCAGGCCGGTTCGGACATGGGGCGTGCACAAGGACTGACCTTCGACCCGAAACTCACATCAACCCTTTTGCCCGGCAAAGGTAGTACGGCCGAACGTGAGGCATTGAAACAGTTGCGCGACATCGATAAAACTAATTCGAATTACAACGTGCGCTTGAGCGGCGGCCTTACTTACACGCTGCTTAAAGGGCTGAAGTTCGCGTCGACGGCTTCACTCGACCATTATTTCACGCGCATTTATATGTTCACGCCCGACTATCTGAAATATGATTTGAAATCGGAGGTGCAAGGCTCGAACATCGCCATGACAGGCATTCAAACCGAGAATATCCTCACGTATAATCTCAATCTGCCCCACGAGCAGAAGTTAGAACTCATGGCGGGCATGACCTACAATTATGATTTGCTGCAAAATATTAGCGGAACGGCAAAAGGTGGTCCGACGAATTCCATTAAATATGCAGGTGAAGGTTGGCCTTTGTTGATTAACGATGCCTCGGGCACAGTGAAGGCTGCACAAAACTTTCTCACCAACAAGCAGGAACAAGCTTTAGTGAGTGTGTTGGGGCGTGTGGCCTATAACTATAAGAAACGCTATTTGGCCGAGCTTTCTATTCGTTCGGATGGTTCAAGCGTTTTCGGAAAAGACGTGCGCTGGGGCACCTTCCCTTCGGTGGGTTTAGGTTGGGCTTTCAGCGAGGAACGCTTCATGAAAAAATATTGGTGGTTGAGCTTTGCCAAGCTCCGTGCATCATGGGGTAAGTCGGGACAGAAGTTCCAAGAGCCCTATTTGGCACTCGGTGTGATGGAAGAGAACAATGTCTTTAACGGCACCTTAGGTCTCATTCCCGAAACGATGGCCAACAAAAAGCTGACGTGGGAAGAGAGTGACCAATATGATTTAGGTCTTGATTTGCAACTGTTAGACTACCGTTTGAAATTCAAGATAGACTATTATTATAAGTATTCCAGCAAGCTCTTGATGCAATCCTACTTGCCGGGCAATGTGTTCTTAGCTTCACGCATGTGGGACAATGCTTCGGCCATCTCCAACGAAGGTATTGAGTTTGAAATGCAAGCCGACCTCATCCGCCGCAAGGATTTAAATTGGAGTGTTGGCTTCAACCTATCGCACAACCGCAACATGCTGCGCAAGACTTATAATGGCGAAGATTTGAACGATAAAGTCTTGGGGCGTCCGGTCTATGGCATCTATACCTTTAAAGATGAAGGTATCGTGCAGCAAGCATCCGATATTCCAATGTATCGCAATGCTTCAGGCAAATTGCTTCCTCTCTATTTCCAGTCGGTTAATAACCCCTTGCGGGTAGGTGGCCGCAAAATTAAAGACCAAAACTTCGACGGTGTGATTGATGATAAAGACCTTTATTATGCCGGTAGCACCTTGCCCGCAGCCTATGGCGGTATCAATAGCCACGTGGAATGGAAGGGATTAAGCCTCGATGTGCTGTTTAGCTACACCCTCAGCCGCAAAGTGATGAATATGTATCAAAACAGTGCCTTCACTTTCACAAAAGACTTTGGCGTGATGATGAACCATTTCAACATCCATGATTATTGGACACCCACCAATAGGCAAGCCAAAAATCCATCACTAGAATTTGCCGACAAAGATTATATTGGACAGTTCGACGGCAATGTTGACTCCAATATTGAAAATGTCAGCTTCATCAGACTCAAACAATTGGTGCTGGGTTATCAGTTGCCCAAGCAATGGCTAAAGGGAACATTCATTAAGGATGTCAACCTTTATCTCAGCGGCGAGAACTTATTCTTGCTCACAAACTATTCAGGAGTCGACCCAGAGGTGATTAATCCCTACACGGGAAAAGATGATGGTACACAATATCCTCTGAACCGAAAGATTACTTTCGGCGTGAATTTAAAGTTTTAAGGCGTATGAAAAAAATAATACTTCTCTCAATAGTTAGTTTCGGCCTCTGTGCTTGTAACCTCGATTTGCAGCCCGAGAACGGACTAACCTACAGCAATTCTTTCAACACTGAGAAAGAGGTGAATGCAACCACCACATCTATTCAGTATTTCATCAATACAGTTGTGGGCAGCAATTATGTCTTTGCTACAGCGGGCATAAAGTTGGATGCACTGTTGGATGGTACGCAAGTGCGCGAATGGAACCCTCGCACAGTGCTTTCAAGCGATTATTCTTGGAAAGGATTGTATGACATTATCTTCGAATCAAACTTGCTGCTTGATAACATTGACAGAGCAAAAGGTCTGTCTGAGGAGCGCAGAAACTATCACATGGGACAAGCCGAATTTGGTTTAGGCTTAGCTTATTTCTTGTTAGCACAACGCTATGGAGAAGCCATCATCACCGAAAATTCATCGGTGATTAAACCCTATCCCCTTTCTTCGCAAACCGAAGTGCTGAACGCCGCCGTAGTGCATGCACAAAAAGCTTTTGCGATGCTGCCCACCTTTGATAAACTAACGGACATCAACGGAGCACTCATCACCAATCGACAAACCGCCTCAAAAGGAACCGCTGCGGCACTTTTGGCACAGATTTATGCTTGGAAAGGAAGCGTGACAGAACTCTATCACCTGCAAGGAAATGCGCAGGCCGATTATCAGAAATCGGTTGAATATGCCACAAAGCTCATTAACGGCCAGGTTGGGAATTATCAGCTATGCAGCAGTCCCGAAGAGCTTTGCACGTATCTGTCAAATCAAAAGAGCCCCAATCCTGAGGCCATCTTCAGTTTGCTCTTTGACAAAACACGGTCAGCCTATGTTGCTTCGCCCAATGAAGTGGCACGAAACTTTGTCAGTTGGCCTGTGAGAGAAGACCAAACTTTAGCCGATCTTCCAACCAACACCACTTATCAACTGTACAAAACAACAGTAGACGAGCTTTTCCCCGATGCAAGTGATCAGCGCTTGCAAGCCTTTTTCTACGACTGGGGCACGCCACATGTGGTTGATGGTGAAGACTATGCCCTCATGAATAAGTTCAGAGTAGCCATTATGGACCCCGATCAAATAGCTCCCGGTCAAAAGAGTTATCGCACGGTTGATGCCGATTATGTTTACTGGCGATTGGCCGACATCTATCTTCTGCGGGCAGAATGTTATCAGAAGTTGCACAACGACGCCAGTGCCATTGCCGATTTAAATCGCATCCGAACACGAGCTGGTGCACTCACCTACCCTTCTATCTACGACACCGAAGGTCTTAAGAAAGCCATTTTCCGCGAACGTGAGAAGGAGTTTATTGGCGAAAACGATGCGCGCTATGCCGATATTATTCGCAATGGTTACGTGAAGGACGAGCTTCAAGGAAAGTTTAAACTGCTCACCAATCGTGAAATTCTGAATGGTGCACTCTTCTTACCGTTGCCAAAAGATGCTTGGCAAGATAAAGATGGACACATTATTAACAATCGGTTGCGCCAGAAACCCTATTGGCAGGCGTATAATTAATAACGAATAAAATAAGATGCAACATCAAATGAAAAAAATAAGACTTCTTTTCGCAGCCTTTGTAGCAACATTGTTGGCTACAAGTTGCACCCAATATAATTTTGAAGATACTGGCTTAGCCAATGGGAAGCACGAGAAATCGATGTGGGATTATTTCGGCGAAGACTCGTATAACTGGGACTCGCTCCGCGTGATGGCTAAACGTGCCGACCTCATTCCACTCTTTCAAGGCAACAGCCCTTATGGCAAAGATTTTACGTTCTTTGGTCCTACCAACCACACCATTAGACGCTATCTAAAGAAGAATCATTTGGAAAAGGTTTCTGATATTCCCGTCAACGATTGCAAAACATTTATTTTAAATGGTGTGCTTCTTAAACACATGATGTTGGACGATTTTAAGCGCGGCAAACAATCAACCGATACGTCTACACCTATCGGTAAAGGAGGTGAAATGTTTACGATGGCTTCAGGACGGAAACTTTGGATTTATAGCTTCCAGGAACCCTATAATAATGTTCCGGGAACAGGGCCTGTGCAAATTTATTTGGTATCGCCCACCACTACAGGAAAGGCACATGTCGGCTCATGTAACATCGAAACGCAAACCGGTGTGGTACACGCTTTAGATTATAACTTCAATTTAAATGATTTTTAACGACAATGAAAAAGAAAACCAACATGCTCTACATGGCAGGCATGGCACTGCTATTTACATTATGTTGCACAGCGTGCAGCCACATGAAGGTGGGCTATCTGCGCACAACTGGAGCCTCGTTTTCCCCCGACTCCATCAACGCCTTTCACAATGTTGATCCCACCAGCGAGCAATACATCGAGAAAATTCCCTTTGTCTCAACACGCATTCAAGGCGTAGCAGGCACGCACCCCATTAATTATGAACTGGCACATGTGAAAGCCGACAATGCCGCAGCCGCTCAATTATTTATGAAACTCTATCATGAGCAGCTGATTTCTGTGGCTGGAGGAATGGTTGTTGTAACACAAGAAGCGACAAAACAATTACCCAACGGACACTATTACTTAACATTCCGCATCTTTAATGACGACCACGAGGCACTCTTAGAGAACGTGTTTAAAGTGGTTGTTACAGACGATGAATTGCCCTTATCATAAAACCAACATTTAAAAGTATACGAAGATGAAAACAAAATACTATCTCTTTACTGCGCTAATGGCTATCTTTTGCCTCACAATTCATGCGCAATCGCAACAGAATAACGCAGCAAATACTTCAGAAGGAATTAAGTTCTTTCAAGGAACCTTTGCAGAAGCCTTAGCACAAGCGAAAACAGCAAACAAGCCACTCTTTGTCGACTTCTATGCCGTTTGGTGTGTGCCCTGCCGCAAAATGGCCAAGACGGTGTTCACCCTCCCCGAAGTTGGGCAATATTTCAATGAGCACTTTATCAACATTCAGATTGACGCCGAAAAGAAAGAGAATGTGGATATTGCCAAAAGCTACAAGGTTGAAGCCTATCCTACCCTCGCCTTCATCGCCCCAGACGGCAAAGCGCTGTCAGTAAATATGGGTGCAATGGATCAGAACGAGTTGTTGGAAGCGGCAAAGATTGCGGCCGGAGAAAGTATCAGCTTTGAACAACTCTACAATCAATACAAGGCCAACAACAATGATTTAAGCGTGCAACAAACCTTATTGCTTAAAGCACCAGCTTTTTTGCAGGCACAAGAAGGCATGGAAGCCGATAAATGGGTGACACGCTTGCAGAAGCTCTATCGCAACTATATCGCAGCAAAAGCCCCCAACCAGCTCATCAACGAGAATGACTATCGCATTATTTTGAGTTTAGAGGGTAGCGACGACAAAGCGCACAAGCAATATATTGTCGATTTGATGAACGACTATTTAGACGAATGGATGAAAGCGGTGGGCAAGGCGCCTGCTTATTATATTGTAGAGGCCAACGACGCTTTTGCCGAAGATTTGGCCAAGGAAGGCAACGCAAAGTATAAGGAATATGTGGAAAATGTGAAAACAAAATATGGCAAAGCCTATGATGTTATCGGCCTTACCACTATCAATCCCTATGAGAAGGCCAAGCTCTACAATGACGCCTTGTTCAACCTTTATAAAGATAAAGATGTCGACGGCTACATCAAAGCCATGCAAACCTATTTCGAAAAGATGGGCAGCAACCTTCAAGCAGCCGATTATGGAAAAGCTGCACAAAATCTTTATGCCGCAGCAGGAAAGGTTCTCAAGCCCAAAGATCACGAAGTGGCTATTCAATGGGTAGAGAAAGCGCTGGCACAAGACGATGCCATCATGGATCGTGTGAACTATATGGTGATGATTGGCGACTCCTATCGTGAGTTGAAAAACTACGACAAGGCACGCCAATACTATAACCAAGGGTTTGCAGAGACGCTGAGATTAGAAAACATGGAGATGCCACAAGCGATGCTGCAAGGTGCCATTAAGCAAAAACTTGCCACACTTGAACTGCTCGAAAAATAACACAACAGACAACATGCGTATGTCACAACCTGCTTTAAAAAGACTTTTTGCGCTCACATGCTTCTGCCTGTTGGTGCTCACAACCCTCACAGCGCAAACCACCATCAAAGGATTGCGGAAGGGAAAGTTGCCCAACGGACTGACCTATTATATTTATAACGACGGAAGCGACACGAAGGAAGCACAATATTATTTGTACCAAAACGTAGGCGCTATTTTGGAGAACGATGCCGAAATAGGATTGGCTCACGTGCTCGAGCATTTGGCCTTCAACACCACCGACCACTTTCCCAACGGCATTATGAACTTTTTGCGCAGCAATCATCTCAACGAGTTCGAAGCCTTTACGGGCATTGACGACACGCGTTATGCCGTGCACAATGTGCCCACAACCGACGAAAAACTCAATCAACAGATGCTGTTCGTGCTGCGCGACTGGTGTCACGGTATCAAAATTCTGCCCAAAGATGTTGAGAAAGAGCGCGGCATCATTCTCGAAGAGTGGCGCCACCGTGCAGGTATCGATCGCCGGATAACCGATGCTATCGCACCCGTCGTTTACAACCACTCACGTTATGCGCAGCGCAATGTCATTGGCACGCAAGCCATTCTTGAGACCTTTAAAGGCAAAGAGGTGAAAGCGTTCTACGACAAATGGTATCGCCCCAACATGCAGTTTATCGCGATTATTGGCGACGTGGACATCGACAAAACCGAACAAGCCATTATCGCCACCTTCAAATCGCTGCCCAACCAACAGGCGCCAGCCGTTGCATCCGATGTGCGGAGCATTGCCAACAACGCGACGCCACTCTATCTGTCATTCGTCGACAAGGAAAACAAAAGTGCCTCATTTGGCCTTTATCAGCGCTACGAGGTGAGGGATGACGCACCCGAAGAAGCGCGCACCCGACAGTTTCTCTTCACCAAATTCTTCAACACCTTAGCCCCCAAACGGTTTGTAATGCTCAAAAATGCCGAGAAAGAAGCATTTATTGCCGCCGAAGTAAGCCTGTCGCCTTTGGTGCGCAACTATTATCAAATGGCATGGGATGCTGTGCCCTATCAGGGAAAGGCGCAGCAAACGTTGCAGCAAATGCTCGCCATACGCCACGACCTGGCCGAAAAAGGGTTTACGAAAGAGGAATTTGAAACCGAGAAAAACAACCTCTACAATGGTATGAAAGACGTGCTGGAGGCTAAAGGACTGGGCACACCCGACAACGTGCTGATGCTGCTGAAACAAAACTTCCTATGGGGGTTGCCCATTCAAGACTTCCGCACGCAAATCAATCGCAACATCGAAACGTTAGTGGAGCTTGAGCCCGAAGACCTCAACAACTGGTTGCACGGCCTGCTGAGCAACGACAATCTGGCTTTCGTCACCTATGAGAAACGCCCCGGAGAGCTGCATCTCAACGAGCAGACGTTCCTCGCAGCGCTCCATCATCCCCAACCAACAGACATTGCTTTTGCACCCGAAAAGCCCATCCAAAAGCTCATCGATTTCAACATCACACCGGGGAAAATCGTGGCCGAAAAGCCGCTCAAAACCTTGCAAGCCAAAATGTGGACGCTGAGCAACGGCGCAAAGGTCATCTACAAATATCTGCCCAATGCCCAACAGCAATTTCTTTTTGCCGGATCGGCCGAGGGCGGAAAAGCCATGGTGGCGCCCAACGATTTGCCCAATTACACGGCCATGCGCGCCCTACTCATGCAGTCGGGGCTCTATCGTTACAACCGCAACCAGTTGGCAAGCTGGCTGCAAGGCAAGGATTTAAACCTCACGCTCTCGCTCGAAGACTACACCGACGGACTGGGCGGAAACGCACCCGCGCAACAAGCCGACAACTTCTTCGCTTTCGCCTATTTAGTGCTCACGCGGCAAAACTTCAGCCCCACGGTGTTCGACAAATATCTGCAGCGCAACCGCTATTTGCAAGCCAACAAGGCAACTACGGGCATGGAAGCCGTGCAAGACTCCATTCGACAGCTGCTCTACCCCGTCAGCCCGCTCAATCCGCAGCAAAACGAGGCCTTCTTCCAAGCGATGCAGCAAGACAAGCTCCAAGCACAGTTCGAGGCACATTTCGGCAATGCGGCACGCTTCACCTTCTGCCTTGTGGGCAATTTGCCCGAGACGCAGGCGCGCGAATTGGTCTGCCGCTATCTTGCCGCACTGCCTGGCCAATCGCAAACGGAAAAGCCAACGATGCACAATCTTGATTTCGCTTCGAAAGCACCAAGCATCAAGCACACTTTTGAAGCCGACATCGAAGACGATATGGCCGAAATCGAACTCTCGTGGCGCAACGACATGAAGCTCACCGAACGCGAGCAGAGTGCCCTCGAGGTGCTGCGCAGCATGGTGGAACGCCGTTGCTTCGACGTGTTGCGCGAACAAGAGCAGCTCACCTACACCATCGGCGTGCAAGCCAACTACAACGTGCAGCCCGCAGCCCACGAAGACCTCAGCATACACCTCTCGACGGCAAGTGAGCACATTGCCCGCGTGACGGCCTTCGTTCGTCAAACCCTTGACGAGATGCAAGCACAAAAATTCTCGGCCGATGCGTTTAAAGCGGCCATGATTCCCTTGGCGGTCGACGAAGAAGCACCGCAGAACCCGAGCACAGACAATCCGTCGCTGTGGATGGGACTGCTCAACATTTATGCCGAAACGGGCGAAGAGCTGACGCCCGAAGAAAGTGCCAAGGTGGCACCCATCTTCCGCACGCTCACGCCACAAGACGTGGCTGCCGTGGCCAAAAAGGTGCTGTCCACGGCACGGCAACGCGAAATCATCGTGCGTCCCAAGCCGCAACAGGGCAAACGCACGTTTAAATAGCCCGCACATCCTCCCCAAAACACTGTCGCCAGCCCCACGACAGTGTTTTTTTTACCCCCGAGAGCAGTTGGTAAGAATTCGCAATGGAATTTTTACCAACGGAGGGTAGTTGGTAAGAATTCGCAATAGGATTTTTACCCCCGAGGGCAGTTGGTAAGAATTCGCAATAGGATTTTTACCCCCGAGGGTCGCGCGTCAAAAAAAAACGAGTTTTTTCTGCGCCCGAGGGTCAAGCGTCAAAAAATAATGGATTTTTTCTGCGCCCGAGGGTCACGCGTCAAAAAAAAACGAGTTTTTTCTGCACCCGAGGGTCAAGCGTCCAAAAATAATGGATTTTTTCTGCGCCGCAGGGTTGCAAGTCAAAAAACGATGGCCGTTTTCTGCGCCGCAGGGTTGCACGTCAAAAAACGATGGCCGTTTTCTGCGCCGCAGGGTTGCATGTCAAAAAAACGATGGCCGTTTTCTGCCAACGGAGGCTAACAGGGGAAAAATCGTGTGGTTTCACGGCTTCCTCCGACATATTTTCATTCGCAACCGCTTCGCAATTCGGCAAAAATACCTACCTTTGCATAGCAAAATAGAAAACTTCAATTGATTTAATGGACGATTATCATTCGGAAACTTATGGTTCATAGGCGTGAAGTTTAGCGCAACGCAGCTAATCTCCACACCTTAACATCGCAAAAGGAGATTAACTGAAATGAGAACTTTTTGGAACATCAATCAGAACTTAACGCCACAAAAAGAGTGGCAGCCAAATTGCTGGATTCAGGTGACGTGCCCCACGGACGAGGACCAGGAATATTTGGAACAGGAATTCCACATCCCCGATTATTTCCTGTCGGACATCAGCGATACCGATGAGCGCGCGCGTTATGAATATGACGACGGCTGGATGCTCATCATTCTGCGCATCCCCTATGTAAAGGAAGTGAGGTCGCGCACCCCCTACACCACCGTGCCGCTGGGCATCATCCACAAGAAGGATGTCACCATCACGGTGTGCTATTTCGAAACCAACATGATGATTGATTTCGTGAGCTATCAGCAAAAGCGCCGCGAGGGCTTCATCGATTATGTCGACCTCATCTTCCGGCTCTTCCTCTCGAGTGCCGTGTGGTATCTGAAACGATTGAAGCAGATTAACAACCTCATTGAGAAGGCCAAACACAACTTAGACCAAGAGGTGAACAACGAAAGCCTCATCGGGCTGAGCCGGCTGCAAGACTCGCTCACCTACTTCATCACTTCGATTCGCGGAAACGAAACGCTGCTGCAAAAGCTGAAGTTCAAACTGCAAGTGGACGAGCTCGATGCCGACCTCATCGAAGACGTGGGCATTGAGATGACGCAGGCACGCGAAACCACCAACATCTATTCCGACATCTTGGAATCGACGATGGAGACCTATTCGAGCATCATCAACAACAACATGAACACCGTGATGCGTACGCTGACCTCGGTGAGCATCATCATGATGTTTCCCACGCTCATCTCGAGCCTCTTCGGCATGAACCTCATCAACGGCATGGAGACCAGTCCGTGGGGGTTCATCATCGCCATCATCATCTCGGTGATTGTTTCGGGGGCTTCGTGGTGGTTGCTGCGCCGAAAACGACTGATATAAAGTGTAAAAATCGTGCATCACAACCGAAAAAAGAATGATATTATTAGGCACTTACAGTTTTTTTATATAAGTTTGCATGGTATTTCTGATTGCGTCATGCAATGAAAAACGAAGATCATAAACTAAAACAGTGAAACGATGAATGCTCAAGAGAATGTTAAGGTGAACGAGTCAACGGCCGAACAACAACCGCAAGAAGTGAATGCTGCGCCACAAACGCAGGAGGAAACAGCGAAACGGACTTATCACAGCAAAGCTGAAGTGGTTGAAAGACTCAAAGAAATTGTGGGGAACCACGAAAATCCCACAAAGGAAGAAATCGATCAACTCAAAACAACGTTCTACAAAATGCACGTGGCCGAACGTGAGGCGCAGCAGCGTGACTATCTTGAACAGGGCGGCGATCCCGAGAAATACGTCTTCGTGCCCGATGAGTTGGAAGAGGTTTTCAAGGCCGAAATGAGTGTGATCAAGGAACGGCGCACACAGCTCTTCCTGCAACAGGAGGCCGAAAAGCAGGAAAACCTTCAGAAAAAACTCCATATCATTGAGCGCATCAAAGAAATGGGCGCCTCGCCCGAAGAGGCCAACAAGAATTATAACGAACTGAAAAAGCTGCAACAAGAATGGAAGGAAATCAAAGCCGTTCCTGCAGAGAAGGCTAACGAATTGTGGCGCAACTATCAACTGCATGTCGAATGCTTCTACGATCAATTAAACTTAAATCGTGAGGCACGCGAATATGATTTCAAAAAGAATTTAGAAAAGAAAACGCATCTTTGCGAAGCAGCCGAGAAGTTGGCCGAAGAAAAAGACGTCGTCAGTGCTTTCCACCAATTACAGGAACTCCATCAGCAATATCGCGAGACAGGCCCTGTTGCAAAAGATATTCGCGAAGAGATTTGGGCACGGTTCAAAGCGGCATCGACAGCCATCAACAGACGCTATCAGCAACATTTCGAGGAGCTTCGCGCGAAAGAAGAAGAGAATCTGCAACGCAAGACAGCCCTTTGCGAACAAGTAGAGGCCATTGCAAAAGTCGAAAACAAGACACCTTCCGAATGGGAAAAGCAGACGAAAGCCATCATTGCGCTGCAGGCTGATTGGAAGAAGATTGGCTTCGCACCACAGAAAATGAACGTAAAAATCTTCGAGCGTTTCCGTGCTGCCTGCGATGTTTTCTTCAGTCAGAAGGCCGCTTTCTTCAAGAACTTAAAGCAGCAAGCCCACGAGAACATTGCCAAGAAGAAAGCACTCATCGAACAAGTGGTGGCCTTGCAAGACAGCACCGAATGGCAAAAAACCACACAGAAAATCATCGCCCTGCAAAAAGAATGGAGGACCATCGGCACCGTGCCCAAAAAAGTGGGCGACGAACTGTGGAAAGATTTCCAGATGGCTTGCAACAAATTCTTCGAAGCGCGCCACGCTGCACACGCCGATGTGCATAGCGACGAGCGCGAAAACCTGAAGCAAAAGAAGGCCATCATCACACAACTCAAAGCCTTGTTGGACGATGCCGGCGAAGGATTGCACGAAAAGGTGCAGGCGCTGGTCGAGCAATATAACAAGGTGGGCCACGTGCCGTTTAAAGAAAAGGACAAGCTCTATCAGCAATACCACGAGGCAATCAACAAGCTCTATGATGGCTTGCACGTTGAAATCGCCAAGAAGCATCTCGACAATTTCAAAACCAATCTGCAAGACATGGCGAAACGCGGCAGCGAAACACTCGACAATGAACGCGGGAAACTGCTCCGCCGCTATGAGAATTTAAAGCAAGAGATCATCACCTACGAAAACAATTTGGGCTTTCTCAACAGCAGCAGCCGCAAAGGAAACAGCCTCATTGAAGAGATGAACCGCAAAGTGCAACGCCTGAAAGACGAGATGGAACTCACCAAACAAAAGATAAAGGCCATCGACAAAGAAAATCAATAGCTGCGCCTGCGACGCTAAGGCGCCGTCACACACAGCAGACCACTCGGGGCGAAGATGCAACTCCACATCTCCGCCCCGTTTTCTTTCGCTGCTTTCTACCGCCAAATCTTCCCCACGCGCCCTCCATTCACAACAAATCCTATCCATTCTTTTCGACAAAAAGCTGCACATTTCGGCTGAAAAAGCAGTAACTTTGTGCACGAAAAGGTAAAAAGATTGTAAAACATTCAACGGATATGAGAGCAAACATACGGAGAAATCTCCTGCACAGAATAGTGATTGTGGGTGGCGGATTAGGCGGCCTCAAGATGGCCATGAGCCTAAGAAACAAAGGCTATCAAGTGGTTTTAATCGACAAAAACAACTACAACCAGTTTCCACCCCTCATCTATCAAGTCGCCTCGTCGGGCATCGAGCCCAGCAACGTGTCGTTCCCCTTTCGCCGCATTTTCCAAGGCTGCGAAAACTTTTTCTTCCGCATGGGCGAAGTGTTGGTCATCGACGAGCAGGAAAAAGCCATCAAAACAACCTTCGGCACGGTGCACTACAACGACCTCGTCTTGGCGGCCGGTGCAACGACCAACTTCTTTGGCAATGCGCATTTCGAGCACAACACCCTGCCGATGAAGACGGTCGACGACGCCATTCATCTGCGCAACACAATTTTAGAACGTTTAGAAGCTGCCGAAACCGAAGACAACCCCGAACGCCGGCAAGCGCTCATGAATATTGTCATCGTCGGCGGCGGACCATCGGGCGTGGAAATTGCAGGCGCATTGGCCGAGATGAAACGCACCATTCTCCCACGCGACTATGCCGATTTAGATGCCTCAAAGATGCACATCTACCTCATCAATGCGGGCGATCGGCTGCTCTCCGCCATGGATAAAACCTCGTCGGCCAAAGCCGAAAAGGGACTCGAAGAGCTCGGGGTCGAAATCATGAGCGGTTGCATGGCGCTTGATTATGCCAACGGCCAACTGCTTTTGAAAGACCACGCGCCCATCGCTTCCGAGACAGTGATTTGGGTGAGCGGCATCAAAGCCAACACCATCGAGGGCATCCCCGCCACAAGCATCGGACGTGGTGGCCGCATCGTCGTCGACCGCTTCAACCGCGTGAAAGGCATGACCGACGTTTATGCCATTGGCGACCAATGTCTGATAGAAGGCGACGCGGCCTATCCCCACGGCCATCCGCAATTAGCACAAGTAGCCATTCAGCAGGCGGCCAACGTGGCCTATAATCTCGAACGGCAGCAGGAGGGCAAACCCATGCGTCCCTTCAACTACAACAACCTCGGCGTCATGGCCACCATTGGCCGCAAAAAGGCCGTGGTCGAAATCGGCAAATTAAAGTTCGGAGGATTCTTTGCCTGGCTGCTTTGGCTCGTTGTCCATCTACGCTCCATCTTGGGCGTGCGCAACAAAACCATCGTCCTGCTGAATTGGATGTGGAGCTATCTTAACTACAAACAAAGTCTGCGCCTCATCTTCAAGTCCAAGGAAAAGCAACAGGAAGACCTTGCACTATAACCACCCACCACAGAATGGTAGGGGCGGCGCCTGCGTGCCCGCCCGAACTGCGGCGCAGAAAACGGCCATCGTTTTTTGACGCGCAACCCTCCGAGGTAAAAATTCCACATGGAATTCTTGACAATCGACCTCGGGCGTCAACATTTACACAGGGAATTCTTACCAATCGACCCTCGGGGGTAAAAATCCCACATAGAATTCTTACCAATCGACCTCGGGGGTAAAAATCCCACATAGAATTCTTACCAATCGACCCTCGGGCGTCAACATTTCCACATGGAATTCTTGACGATCGACCTCGGGCGTCAAAGTTTCCACATGGAATTCTTGACGATCGACCTCGGGCGTCAAAATTTCTTTATAGATTAAAAGCGCCTGCATCACCATGCAGATTGCAGACTTTTAATTTGTTTTTGCCGAACAGCGATAAATCTTTAAAAAGCGTATTGCTGCTTTTGAGGCTGTACATGATAAAACAAAAATTGGGGGCTTGTACATGGTTTGTACAAGCCCTCAAAATGATGTTGAGCATCCTTTCGATGCCTATGTTTTAAGCTTCTTCGCTCCAGTCCTCTTTGCTCTTGCGAATATAAGTCTGATAGCGCAACTTCGCCATCTTCTCAGCTTCTGAGAAGAGCTCCTCTGCCTCGGCCGGATAAGCCTTTGCTACTGAAGAGTAGCGCACCTCGCCCATGAGGAATTCGCGGAAGTCGGCAAAGTTCGGCGCTTTAGAATCCAATTGGAATGGGTTCTTGCCTTCGTCAGCCAAACGTGGATCATAGCGCCACAAGTGCCAGTAGCCACAATCTACAGCGAGCTTCTCTTCGTTCTGGCTGCGTCCCATGCTACGCTTCATGTTTTTCGTTCCCTTAATACCGTGGTTGATACAGGGGGAATAAGCAATGACAAGCGATGGTCCGGGATAGGCCTCTGCCTCGCGAATGGCTTTGAGGGTTTGATTGTTGTCGGCACCCATAGCCACCTGCGCTACGTAAACATAACCATAGGTGGTTTGCATCAAGCCCAGGTCTTTCTTGCGAATGCGCTTACCTTGTGCAGCAAATTGTGCAATGGCACCCAATGGGGTAGACTTAGAACTCTGGCCACCCGTGTTAGAGTAGACCTCGGTATCGAGTACGAGGATATTTACATCTTCACCCGTTGAGAGCACGTGGTCGAGACCGCCGTAGCCGATGTCGTAAGAAGCACCATCACCGCCGATAATCCATTGGCTGCGTTTCACGAGATAGTGGTCGAGGGTTTGCAGTTCTTTGCAAACGTCGCAACCAGCAGCTGCTCCTTTGTCGATGAATGGCTTCAAAGCAGCTGCAGCCACTTTCGACCCGTCGGCATCGTTCTTGTTATCAATCCAGTTCTGTGCAGCTGATTTGAAATCTGCAGCTGTCTTATCGTCTGCAATGAGATTGTTGAGCAACACGGTAATACGCTCGCGCATTTTCTTGTTACCCATAGCCATACCTAAACCAAACTCACAGAAGTCTTCGAACAGCGAGTTATCGAATGCCGGTCCTTGTCCTTTTTCGTTCGTGGTATAAGGTGTTGAAGGAATGGAAGCTGAATAGATAGATGAACAACCAGTTGCGTTGGCAATCATTTCGCGGTCACCGAAGAGCTGTGAAACCAACTTTACGTAAGGTGTCTCACCGCAACCTGAGCATGCACCTGAGAATTCAAACAATGGTTGAGCAAACTGGCTATTCTTAGGACTCTGCTTGATGTCTACAAGATCTTGTTTGCTCTTGACATGCTTCACCATGTATTCCCAGTTGGCTGCTTCCTTTTTCATGTTAGGATCGTCAACGTTGAACGGAGCCATAACCAAAGCTTTTTCGCCCTTCTTACCTGGACAAACATCTGCACAGTTTCCACAACCTAAACAATCGAGCACGTCAACCTGAATACGGAATTGCATGCCTTTGAGCTGTTTGGGTGCAAGAATGTCCATGGTCGTGCCCTCAAAGCCGGCCTTTTCGTTATCATCCAAAACAAACGGACGGATGGTTGCGTGGGGACAGCAGTAAGCACACTTATTACACTGAATGCAATTATCGGCATTCCAAACGGGAACAAATGCTGCAACACCACGTTTCTCGAACGCAGCTGTACCGTTTTTCCACGTTCCGTCGACGGTATCGTTCTTTACAAAGTCAGAAACTTTCAGCAAATCGCCCGATTGTGCGTTGATAGGACGAACAATTTCTTTGATGAATGCGGGAACATCGCCATCCTTATCTTCGTCAGCAGGCAGTTTAGTCCATGCGGGGTTAACAGCAAGTTCTTTGTATTCGCCACCACGGTCGACTGCTGCATAGTTCTTGTCAACCACATCTTGTCCTTTCTTTCCATACGACTTCACGATGAAAGCCTTCATCTGCTCAACCGCAAGTTCGGTGGGAATAACTTTCGTGATGCGGAAGAATGCCGATTGAAGAATAGTATTGGTGCGGTTACCCAACCCAATCTCTTGCGCAATCTTGGTTGCATTGATATAGTAAACCTTGATGTTGTGCTTTGCAAAATAAGCCTTCATCTTATTGGGAATGAAGTTAACGAGCTCTTCGCCTTCGAAAATGGTATTCAGCAAGAATGTGCCATTATTGCGCAAACCGCGTGTAACATCATACATGTGGAGGTAGGCCTGAACGTGGCAAGCTACAAAGTTAGGCGTATTTACCTGATAAGCTGAATGGATAGGCTCGTCTCCGAAACGGAGGTGTGAGCAGGTGAAACCACCCGACTTCTTAGAATCGTAGCTAAAGTAAGCCTGACAATATTTGTTAGTGTTGTTACCGATAATCTGAACCGAGTTCTTATTTGCACCAACGGTTCCGTCTGCACCAAGACCATAGAATTTTGCCTCATATAATCCTTCGCCACCCAGAGGAATTTCTTCTACTTCGGGAAGTGAGGTAAAGGTGACATCGTCAACAATACCCACTGTGAAGTGGTTCTTTGGCATAGGCAACTCAAGGTTGTTGAACACTGAAATGATCTTTGCAGGCGTTGTGTCTGAAGAGCCCAAACCATAACGACCTCCAACAATCAGGGGCTTGCGTGGATCTTCGTAGAGTGCACTCTTCACATCGAGATACAAAGGCTCGCCTTCTGCACCTGGCTCCTTTGTACGATCGAGCACGGCAATACGCTTCACAGTTTCAGGAATAGCCTTACGGATAGCTTCAACCGAGAACGGACGATAGAGGTGCACAGCAACCATACCCACTTTCTTACCCTGTTTAACAAGATAGTCGATGGCTTCACGTGCAGGTTCTGTTGCAGAACCCATCAAGATAATAATATTCTCTGCGTCCTTTGCACCATAATAATTAAAGAGATGGTACTCGCGACCTGTAATCTTTGAAATCTCACCAAGATATTTTTCTACGATTCCAGGAATACGATCGTAATACTGGTTCGATGCTTCACGATGGGTGAAGAATGTTTCCGGATTTTCAGCTGTACCGCGTGTCACAGGCCGTTCAGGCGTCAATGCACGGTCACGAAATCTCTTAATAAACTCTTGCTTTACCAATGGACGGATGTCTTCCATATCCATCTCTTCAATCTTGTGGTATTCGTGAGAGGTGCGGAAGCCATCGAAGAAATTAACAAATGGAACAGAACTTTCCAACGATGCCAAATGTGGTACGGCAGAAAGATCCATCACTTCTTGAACGGAACCCGAGCAGAACATTGCAAACCCTGTTTGGCGGCATGCCATAACGTCTTGGTGATCGCCGAAAATACAGAGCGAATGAGAGGCCAATGTGCGCGCCGATACGTTAAATACGCAGGGAAGCAATTCGCCGGCAATCTTATACATGTTGGGAATCATCAACAACAAACCTTGCGAGGCTGTATAGGTTGAAGTTAAGGCACCAGCTTGCAAAGAACCGTGAACGGCACCAGCTGCACCGCCTTCAGATTCCATTTCTTGGATAGAAACGGTCTGACCAAATAAATTCTTTCGACCTTTTGCCGACCATTCGTCAACATGCTCTGCCATCGGAGACGACGGAGTAATAGGATAGATGGCAGCTACCTCTGTAAACATATAACTGATATGTGCAGCGGCTGTGTTACCATCACATGTGATAAACTTTTTCTCTTTAGCCATTTTATTATTAAATTAATGAATGTTTTTGTATATCTAAAATCTATTTGTTGTTACTTAATAAAGAAAGCCGAACAACCATAGAGGAATACAATTCCCTTGTCCGACTTCGGTGTTATAACGTGCATAAATCGTATCAGAGTGGCAGCGATGCTTTTGCTCGTTCTGCATGTCTTGGATTTTAAATTTATATTTATTGTCAACCGTGAAATAGTGATCGTGTGAAGTATGGTTTATGCGGTGATCTTTCCACAGTGAATTCACAAAAAAGGTGTCCATTACTTCTTGTTCATCAAACAACAATGGATAGATAGCATAAAGCAAATTCGGATTATGCATCATCACCTTGCTTGGCTTTTTGGGGAAATCCTGACCAACAGGGTAGATAATATTAATAAGACGTGCATCAGCTAAATACTTAATGTAATTCATCACTGTCGCACGACTGGTATCAATCTCTTCTGCCAAGTTGCTAATATTGGGGGTTTTTGCTCCTTCAAGTGCCAAAAGATAAAACAGTTTCTTTATTTTTGTGAGATATTTTAAATCAATCTGCTTGATGAGTAGGATATCCACTTCCGTCATCATATTCATCGTCTTTAACAAATTCTCAGAAAAGTTTCGTTGCTCTAAAAAGAACGGATAAAAACCATGATGAAGATATTCTTTAAAGTATTCTAATGGAGGTGTGGTCTGTAAAATCTCTTTTGCAATATGCTCATGCTGTTGTAGAATATCATCCAACGTATAAGCATGAAATGTCTTACCTGTGCGGAGGTTTAAAAATTCGCGGAAAGAGAAGCCTCTGAGGTTATAGCTCTTTACAATATTGTTCAGTTCTGGGTTTTCTTCTTTCAGGCGCATCACGCTACTACCTGTAAAGATAATCTTCAGTTGTGGATATCGGTCATAGCAAAGTCTCAATTCTTTGCTCCAATTTGGCTGTTTAAATACTTGGTCTATAAGCAGGACTTCTCCACCACGACTTACAAATTCGCCAGCAAATTCTGCTATACCTTTACTTTGAAAATAGAAATTATTCATATTTACGTAAAGGCACCGACGATCTGTTGCGCCAAATTTCTCTTTTGTATATTGTAGTAAGAAAGTGGTCTTTCCGACGCCGCGCGTACCTTTAATTCCTATAAGGCGATCATTCCAATCAATCTCATCCATGAGTGAACGCCTCACAGAATCGCGGGTATGCTCTACCAAATAAGTATGTGTGCGAAAGAAAGCTTCCATTATCTTGCCACTATTTTGTTTATTCTAAATGTGCTGCAAAGATAGCAATTATTTTCTTATTTGCAAACTCCGCTTTACAAAATTTACACAATAAATTTCTTCTTAGGGTTATTATGAACGAGGCATTTAATAATTTGTAATGTGTATCGTTTTCCTTTTCCTTATATATTATGGTGTATGGCGTAATTCATTAGGGGTGTATAAGTAGTTCCTCCATCACGGAAAACGAGGAGCAAAGGTATCGCTGTCTATTGTATGAGCAACCCATTCAGCGTAAGCTTATCGTGGTGCTTCATGTATTGTTCTACTGTTTTCACACTATTTGTGTTGAAGGCCTCACGTCCGACGAGTTGATTCGTAACATACATAAGGCGTGCTGTGTGCTTATCTTTGGCTTGTTGGCTGCTGTTTTCTGCATTTTTCATGGGGTAAAGACTCATGAGATAGAAAAACAAACAGTCTGGAGTGATATATTCCCGTGCCATTGTCGCCCGCTGATTTGCATGATAATATTTCTGATAAAGTGGATAATCTGCTCCAAGATATTTATCTAATGATATTCCAATCGTCTGTTCGCCCACGATAATACTTTGATCCAAAGCTCCGATTTGGGTGTAGATGGTAGGAATAGTAATGTTCTTAATCTCCTTTTTAGCTTTTGTAAATGCTTTTGTGAGATCTTGATTAACATCTTCCATATCACTATATTGCTCCTCTACGTCAGCTATAAGTTTTTGCAGTGTGGTGTCTTGATAATAGTTGAGCAGGGTGCTATTGATGTCAGGTTCATAGACTGCACCTAAATTTAAAACATTTTCTATGAGTGTTTTTGTCTCAATAGCGTATTCTGTATTCATTTCCTGCAAGGCCGAAAAGTCTCCCGTTGTAAGATAGCGGCTCTCTAATCGGTCATAACGAACGACTTCTATGTGCTTTTTTTCTGTGGAATTACTCTTTAACACCCAGTTGCAAGCCGTGCAGAGTAAAATCAAAGCAAATAATATGTATTTTATAGCTTTCAACAATAAAAATGCGTTTCAATTCTTTTGCAAAAATACTAATAAGTATTATTTTATACAAGGGTTTGATAAAATAATTTAAAAAATAATTTATTGTTGAGACTTTTTCTTGCAGTTATCTGTTGTAAGTAATAGGGTTTTATCATTATCATAGACCCGATGTGGCATTTTTCTATAGAAAAAGAGTCGATTCTTTATAACTCTTTGATTATAAGTACTTATAAAATTGGAAAAAGGAAAAGGGTTACGATTTGGTTACTACTCAAATTCCCCGGACTTCCTTGATTTGCTGTCGTTTCAAACAACTCTTGTTATTGGTGCAAAGATAAATAAAATGTGCTGTTTGCGGTTCTCACATTCCCCATTGGTTTGGGTGGGGGGCATGATTATGCAAGAACCAAGGACCCCAGAAAATCCCCATATCAATGGATAAATCCCAAAGATGTCACTTCAATATATAAAAGTACCTCACAAGGAATAATGCTGTGGAATTGAGGTATTATATCTTTTTTATTCGTATTGCATAAACAAACTGATAGCAATGCAGGAATAAGCAATAAAGTCTTTATTTTCATCATCTAGCCATAACCATTTTGTTTTATACTTATAACTTTACCCGTTGTTATATTTATAATCATTTCCCAATAAGAGCTACCTCCGTCTACTATCATTATCAAATCTTCGGATAATTCTTTTATTGATGTAATAGTATCTTTACTGATAAAATTGATATGAACCAATATTTGTTCATTCCCATCTATGTAGCCGACATATTGTCTGTAGTATTTATGTAATCTAACCTTTCTTAGTTTAACTTTATGAGAACTACAAGGCGTTGTCAAATAAGGAATATTCTTAAGTAATATTTCTTCTGCACGATAGATATCCGTATCACTTAATGTATAACGGTTAGATGCAGGAGGAAAACCTTCAAGATAAAACTCCTTTGGAAAAGAATACCCTTCGTATTTTCTTCCTTTTATATGCGTTACATTTTGTGAGTATACTCCGTAAGTAAGCAATAAGCATAGAATTGATAAAACGAATTTCATAATGAAAATTGGAAATATACATAACTAAAAATATACAGAATAAACCATTCTATGGATAATTTATGGGCGTATTTTGAGGAGATAATAATCTTGGACCAATAGGTTTTGGGGTTCCTGTTGATATATCATAGCCGTAATAAGCCCGTAATGGAATATTAGCCTGACTCATATTTATTTTTATAGAATCTTCTAAGTTTCTTTTTCCATTTTTTCTCAGAGAAATATGATTCTGGTATGTTAGGTAGGAAAACGAGGTAATTGTTTATATAGTCTATAAGGCTATAGACAAGGAAAAGAATAGTACAGATTATAGCTACTATAAAATCTAAGAAATATTTTTTCATTTTTTACCTAAAATGAATAAGGTTCTTGTTTAGGAACCTTATTCTTTAAAATAATTATTTATTTTCTCCTTCAGAGCCATTAACTGCTCCTGCCGTAGATTTTGATACAGACGCGGCTCGTTGAGGTTTATTTAACCAATCTATTACTTTGTTATAATTACGGTTCAAGAAACCCCTTGTCCTAGGAGAAAATTTCGCAAATACTTTATTAAAACTCGAGCTAAATTGTGCTGCATTTAGTTTATTGAAATTCTTCATAATAGAAGTTGCTTTTTTTCCAATAGTCCCCTTTGCCATCGTTCCTAATCCTCCTGTTCAGCCATTTTGTATCCAAGCCTTTCACCACGGCACCGATAAGCCATGTATTAGCCTTGTTTTTGTGTATGCCGATAAAAGCCTTGCCTGTCCATCGCAGTGTATAAGCGTTCGCAACGGATATGATGCGGTAAGTTGGTGTATGCTCATGTCCTTTGTCGTCTGGCAGCTGTAGTTTGTGCTGATTTTGTTGTGTGCTACCTTTTGCCGATGACAGTGCTGTTTGCGCTGTGCAATTACAAAACATGCAAGTCAAGCATAGGATATGTAACGCTAATTTGTGTTTGATATAAAGTACCATTTATCAGATTGCCAATATTCGTGGCGGTCTATATCTTGACTATCTATCAACAGTTTTCCCGTATCAGTTACCTTTGCCTTGCCGTTTGTGAAAGGGTATGCAAATCTGTATCTCGGGGGAATAACGAGGTTTCCTATGGTGTCAGCAAACCCGATAAGTCCCTCTTTGTCTACAATTCTAAAAAGTCCTTCGCTGGGATAGTCAGGACCGTTATCATACTTGAAAACATCAAAGAGGTATTTACCTTTATGATTGAAACATTTAATCTTCCCCGTGTTGTCTGCGACAAACCCAATTTGAGTAATTGTATCCGTATAGACCAATGGATACACGCAGTCAATGACAGTATCACCTTTTGCATTGGTATATCCATACAATCCATCTTTTTCTATTACGAACAGTCTGTTGTCTTCTTTTCCGTAACAGGCAAATAAAAGAACAACCGTAAAAATGGCTATGAACAGCTTGATAGAGGTTCTCATTTTGTTACTATTTAATTTCATACAAAACCGCTGTGCCGCATCTGTTGAAGTATCCTTTTCCTTCTACTTCTTTTCCGTTAGATAAATCAATGTGTCCGGTAGCATTATTCCAATTACAATCAGTAAATATAATGATGCCTTTCTTTCCTCTGAAATCCTTTGGGAGCTGCCCTTTTATTGGAGTTCCCCCAATGTGTTTCTTAATAAAGTTCTTCATATCTTCAACTCTATACAGATACCATTTCTTATCTCTTCCTGATGAAACTTTTCCGTCATATGAGCTGATGGGCAAACCTGAATAATTAAAAGCATATGAAAGCCTTATGGCACATGCATTCTGGAATATATTAGCCTTGATATTTGCTTCTACCTTTCCACCAATGACACTCCCTACTTGTGAGGGTGGAAGGTCCTTCACTCTTGCAAAATTTGAACTAAGTGTTGCATAAGAAATTGCTGCCATAATAATTTAGTGTTTGTTTTTGCAAAGGTACTTTTTTCGAGGGAAAATAACAAATTCGTCGGCAATTCTTCTGCCGACGAATTTGTTATATGAATGATAGAGACTATCGAGCAGAAGTGAATTGTTTTAAGAAACGCACATCATTTTCGGAGAACAGACGCAAGTCATTTACGCGATATTTCAAATTTGTTATGCGCTCTACCCCCATACCGAAAGCATAACCACTATAAATAGAACTATCGATTCCACATGCCTCTAACACATTGGGATCAACCATGCCACATCCTAATATCTCAACCCATCCTGTGTGTTTACAAAATCCACATCCAGTGCCACCGCAAATGTTGCAAGTAATATCCATTTCAGCACTGGGTTCAGTGAAAGGGAAATAGCTTGGACGCAAGCGAATCTTAGTATTTGTACCGAACATTTCGCGTGCGAAAGTAAGTAAAACTTGCTTTAAATCGGCAAAACTCACATTTTTGTCAACATAAAGCCCCTCAACTTGGTGAAAGAAGCAGTGTGCACGTGCACTGATAGCTTCGTTACGATAAACGCGGCCGGGACAGAGTATACGGAAAGGCGGTTGATGAGTCTCCATATAGTGAGACTGATCGCCCGATGTATGGGAGCGCAGCAAGATATTTTTCGTTACATCGTTAGGATCACTTTGTTCGATAAAAAACGTATCTTGCATGTCTCGCGCAGGATGGTCAGGAGCGAAGTTAAGCATGGTAAATACATGTTTGTCATCATCAATCTCTGGCCCATCTGCCATAACAAATCCCATACGTTGAAAAATAGCAATGATTTCATTTTGCACAATAGTGAGAGGATGCCGCGTTCCTAAGGCTATAGGAGCAGGGGTGCGTGTGAGGTCAAGTGTGTCTTCTTGCGAGTCAGTGCTGGCTACAGCCTCTTTTAATGCATTGATTTTTTCAGTAGCCAACTGCTTAAGCGCATTGATTTTCATGCCTACAGTCCTTTTCTCATCGCCAGCTACATTTCTAAAATCTGCCATAAGGGCATTAATCTCACCCTTTTTACTAAGATATTTCAGTCTCAGTTGTTCCACATCTTCGGCATTCTTAGCCTTTAATTGATTCACCTCCTCAAGGAGTGATGCTATTTTTTCTAAAAGCATATTGTTGTATATCGTTGTTGTTCTAAAAACTATTGATGCAAAGTTACGTATTTTACTTGATACTTGCGAATGTTAGTTTGTAAAATTCCAACGATTTCTTTTTTTTAATCGCTTTATTGTTGTAGTCGGAATAATGTTGTATTTTTGCACGAAAATATAGCAAAAGAAAGCAATAAATATTGTTATGAGAAAAGGATTACTCTATGGTTCGGGATTACTAATTCTGTTGTCTATCTTATTTTCAACAGGAGCATGTACAGATAAAAAGCCAATAAAGGACGATAGTGTAGCGGTTGATACAGGGAATGTTGATTCAACTTCTGCCGATACATTAGAAACATTGCTTAGTGAGCAGCCCATGCCAAAAGCAGCAGATGAGTTGTTTGACGATTTTTTCTTCAATTTCGCAGCCAACAGAAAGCTGCAGCGTAAGCGTATTCTTTTTCCTTTGCCGGTTTATGAGAATGGGAAGGTCGTACGAACGATAGCAAAGGATAAGTGGAAGATTGACAATTTCTTTATGCGTCAAGATTTCTATACGTTGATATTTGACAATGCCAAGCAAATGAAAGTTGTGAAGGATACAACCATTAATCATGTTGTAGTAGAAAAAATTTACTTAACAAATAACTCGGTTAAACAATATCTGTTCAATCGTATTCATGGAGAATGGATGCTAACTTCTCTGAATGTTCATCCTATAAGGCAAAACAGCAATGCATCATTTCTGCATTTCTATCAGCGTTTTGCGACAGATTCCGCTTTCCAAGCACGTAGTGTGCATGATCCATTGCACTTTGTTGGGCCCGATCCTGATAATGACTTTAGTAACACTTCTGGGACATTGTTGCCAGAGCAGTGGCCTTCATTTGCCCCAGAATTGCCACATGCACTTATTTATAATATTATCTATGGGCAGAAATATACGGAGAGCAATCAAAAGATTTTTGTCATCCGTGGCATTGCAAATGGTTTGGAAACAGAGTTAACATTTAAAAAGATAGGGAAAGAATGGAAGTTGATGAAGCTTTCAATGTAATACATGCTCAATGATTGACGAGAAAAACTATAGTTTGTTAGCACACAATACATTTGGTATTCCTGCTGCGTGTGATCGATTTTTAGAATACGAATCTATAGTAGAAGCACAGGCCATTGCTCATTTTTTACGTGCTTCCGCAGCGCCTTTGTTACTGCTGGGTGCAGGGAGCAACCTTTTATTAAAAGGAGACTTCCACGGTATTGTCGTTCATTCTGCAATCAAAGGAATTGATGTCGCCCCTATAGATAATGATGTAATTGTACGTTGTGGTTCGGGAGAAATCTTTGATGACGTTGTCGATTTCTGTGTTACACATGGCTATCATGGTGTAGAGAACTTGTCTTTAATACCGGGTGAGGTAGGGGCAAGTGCTGTACAAAATATTGGTGCCTATGGTTGTGAGGTGAAGGATGTAATCGAATCTGTTGAAGCTGTTAATCTCGCGACTGGTGAAGTCGAAACAATTACAGGCTCTGATTGCGGTTATTCATATCGGAATAGCAAGTTTAAGCATGAATGGAAAAATCATTACCTCATTACGCATGTGTCTTATCGGCTATCGAAGACATTCCAACCCCATTTAGATTATGGTAATATCCGAGCGGCTTTGGCCGAAAATCATATTCTAACACCATCTGCAAAAGAGTTGCGTCAAAGCATTATTGCCATTCGGGAAAAGAAACTTCCCAATCCCAAAGTGCTTGGCAATGCAGGGAGTTTCTTTATGAATCCGCTCGTAGATGCACATACTTTTGAGCGGCTTATTACACGATATCCTGCCATGCCATTTTATAAGGTTGGCGAAACACTGTATAAAATTCCTGCCGGATGGCTTATTGAACAATGTAGTTGGAAAGGGAAGCATTTAGGTCGTGCCGGTGTTTATGAGAAACAAGCACTTGTATTGGTAAACTTAGGTGGAGCAAAAGGAACCGATATTATAGCCTTGAGTGATGCAATTATCCATGATGTGGAAAAAAAGTTTGGCATCTCTATCCATCCGGAAGTAAACATTATATGAAAATAACATTATTAGGGACAGGGACTTCGCAAGGGGTTCCGGTTTTAGGTTGCCAGTGTGAAGTGTGCAGAAGTAATGATAGTCATGATAAGCGTTTACGTACTTCTGCATTAGTGGAAGTTGGAGAGACACGTATCTTAATTGATTGTGGTCCCGATTTCCGTCAGCAAATGTTGAGATTGCCTTTTAAAAAACTTGATGCTGTGCTACTTACACACATTCATTATGACCATGTTGCGGGCTTAGATGACCTGCGTCCCTTTTGTTGGGTAAGCGCTGTTGATGTCTTTGCGCAGCAAGATGTTGTTGAAGCTTTGCATCAAACGATGCCTTATTGTTTTCCAAAATCAGGAATGCTCTATCCCGGTGCACCCGATCTTCATTTACATACCATCGTCGCACATCAAGCTTTTAGCGTTGGTGAGGTGTCAATTATGCCCATTCAAGTGATGCATGGTGATTTACCGATTTTAGGATTTCGCATAAATCGCATGGCTTATATCACCGATATGAAATCAATGCATGAAACAGAATATCCTTTATTGGAAGGTATCGAATTACTGATTATTAATGGGCTACGCTGGAAACGCTCTCATCATAGTCACCAGCTCATAGGTGATGCCATTGCCTTTTCAAAGCGCTTCCCCAATATAAAGGAAATCTATATCACCCATTTGACACACGATGCGGGGCTACATTGCAATGCACAACAGCAATTACCGCCGCATGTGCATTTTGGATATGATGGTGAAGAGATTATTATCTAAACTTTTTATACAGTTTCCAACCTAAGATAGCTCCATCAAGAATGTTTGCTCCTACGTTAAAAAGGCCGATAAGGCGTTTAGAGGTTGAAGCATTCTTTTGAAAAGCTTCTGCAGGTTTGAGCAACTCTTTCCAAAGCAAAGCTATCTGTTGTTCATTCTGATGCAAATCAGTTTGCAACATTTCTTTTTGCAAACGAATATCCTCTAATGAATTATATTTTTGTACCGTTTTCATACCTTTTTGTTTAAAAGTAAATTTGCGAGAAATCTAACTAAAGGTTTCTCAATCCACTGATGGCGGAAGATAAAGCAAATAAGGAGCAGTAGAAGATAACCTCCACCAACGATACTGAAAGCTAAAACATTTCCAACAATAGGCGATAGGGCATAGGCTGCAGCAAAACTTACATAAATGCAGGCCAACATTAACAACACGGCAATGATGGCTCCAATTGTTATTGCAGTAATCAGTTGGACAATCTTGTCCACTACATCGAGCTTTAAAAATTGTTGTTGCAGCCCGATGTAGTGTTTCAGCGATTCAATAAGTTGTCCTATCGTTTCTATATTTCTGTCGTTTGAGAACATAGAATTTAGTCAACTATAGCATCGGCCGAAGCATCTTTGATGTCGGCAACGAGATCATTAACCTCTTTTCTTGATAGTTTGAGGTTATGCTTTTTACAAAAATCGTCTAATGTTTCAGCGATGCGTTCACGTGTGTCGGTTCCCTTTTCGGGGGCTACTAACAAACCTAATGTTGCACCAGCAATTGCTCCACCTAAGAAAGCACAAATGTAACCTAAAGTCTTCATAAGCTAATTTTTTATGTATGTTCAACAATAAACTTCCAAATGCTGTTTCAAACCAGCATCGAAAATCTGAAGCAAATATACAATATATTTCTAATATCTTCAAGTTCCTACCGCTCATTTTTTGTTAAATATGGCGTAAATATCTTATTTAACAAACTTTATGCGCGTGTCCGTAATTTTTTCGTGAGATATTTTGTACTTTCGCACAGTATAATTAGAGATTATAAGTTGAATTATTTAACAAATAAGAGATTATGAAAAAAACTCTTGTATTCTGTTTAAGCGTATGCGCATTAGCTGCATTTACGAGTTGTGGTTCCAGTGAAAGTGCATATAAGAAGGCTTATGAGAAAGCAAAGGCGCAAGAGGCTGCGCAGCAATCAGAAGAGCCTCAGACAACAGCTCCAGTGGTAACGCCTTTAGAACAAAAGAGTTCTACAGAGACAACCGTTGTAGACAATGTTGATAATGCTGTTGTTCGTCAGGAAAATTATAGTGTGGTTTCTGGCCCTGTAGTTAAAAACTTCGGTGTAGTTGTGGGTTCATTCTCATTGAAGGCAAATGCCGAGGGAGTACAAAATACATTGCGTAATGAAGGCTATAATCCCTCTATCGTTTTTAATCAGGAACGAAATCTCTATCGGGTTGTTGCCGCTTCTTATGATAGCAAAGCTGATGCTGTGAATAGTCGCAATACTTTGCGTGCAAAGTATGCTGATGCATGGTTACTTTATAAAAAGTAAGTGAGAAGCTATCCAACAGAAGTCTGAACAATAAGAATGGCACGCATCCTTTCCATTGATTACGGTAAGAAGCGTACAGGTATAGCAGTGACTGATCCATTGCAAATGATTGCAAATGGATTAGTCACTATTGCAACAACAGATTTGGTGACGTTTCTTTTGCAGTATATAGTAAAAGAGACAGTCGAAGAGATTGTTATCGGGCGTCCGACACAACCCAATGGCGCACCGAGTGAAAATCTTCAACGGGTAGAACAGTTTGTAAAACGGTGGCAAAAGCTGCAACCGACTATCCCCATTGTTTATTATGATGAGCGTTATACTTCGGTATTAGCGCATAGATCAATTATAGAAAGTGGCGTACGAAAGAAAGTTCGCCGTGAAAACAAGGGGTTGGTGGATGAGATTTCAGCAACAATTCTTTTACAAGATTATTTGCAATATAAGCAATTCTCTCAGGCACATTGTTGAGGTTGCATCTATAGGTTTAGCAAAAAGCATTGTTATTGGCTATTAAAAGTGTATGTTTTCGTCCGTAAAGTCATACATATTATGGCACAAAAGCGTGTGTTTTTCTTGCCACAAAGAGAATAAGAAATAAAAGGATGGTATTACCTATATATATATATGGACAACCTGTGTTGCGCAAAGTGGCACAGGATATTGATGAGAATTATCCGGATTTAAAGAAGCTCATCGCAGATATGTTTGATACTTTAGCTGAAAGTAACGGCATAGGCTTAGCTGCACCTCAGATAGGTCGTGATATTCGCGTTGTCGTCATGGACTTAGATGTGATGAAAGACGATTATCCAGAGTATGCGGGCTTGCGAAAAGTTTTTATCAACGCACATATTTTAGCGTTTGATGAAACGGCACCTACCGAGATCATGGATGAGGGATGTTTGTCTTTGCCGGGTTTAACGGAACGTGTTGAGCGTTATACTCGTATCAAAGTGCGCTATCAAGATGAAGATTTCCATGTGCATGAAGAGTGGGTTGAAGGTTTTCTTGCTCGTGTGATGCAACATGAGTTTGATCATTTAGAGGGGAAGATGTTCATTGATCATTTGCCCGTATTGCGAAAACAAATGATTGCAGGCAAATTAAAAGCGATGCTGAAAGGTAAATTTCGTTGTAACTATCGCACAAAGGTAGCGAAAAAATAAGGGATATTCATTTGCGAAAAATTCTGCTCACTTGCTGTCTACTTGTAACCTTTATTGCTAATATTCGTGCTCAATACAACATTGAGCGTTTGTTGGAAGCTTGTGAAACGGCTTTAGGTTATCAAGATTATGTTGTTGCTATCCAATATTGTAACAACATTATCTCTAATCGCCCTAATCTTTATCGTGCATGGTTTTATAGAGGTGTTGCGAAACAAAGCTTGGGTGACTATCAGGGGGCAGCAGATGATTATAATCATGCCATACAACTCAATCCTTATGTTCATGAGCTATTTCGTGCACGTGCAGCCAATTCTCTGAATTTAAAGCAGTATGAGTCAGCAGTTGAAGATTATACCAAGGCGATCAGCTTGCAACCCGATGAGCGTGAATATTGGTTTAATCGTGCCTTGGCAAAGTTCTATAACGGTGAAATCAAGCAGTCGCGATTAGACTTGAATGGTATCATAAAGCGTTGGCCTGATTTGCCCAATAGCTATTCGTTGATGGCCGAGACCTATCTCAAAGAGAACAAGGTAGATAGTGCAAAGTTGTGGTTGGAGCGCACATTGAAACGCAACCCTTATGATGGTAGCTCATGGTCTGTATTGGGAAGGATTTATTTACAGCGGAGTGCATGGGCGCGGGGTAATGAAGCTTTTTCCCAGGCCATACACTATCTTCCTAAAGTTGTCAATAATTATACTTATCGTGCCATGTGTCGTGTAAATCTTAATCAGTTGCGTTTAGCAATGGAAGATTTCGACAAGGCCATCGATATGGACCCCAATAGCTTTTTAGCCCATTACAACCGTGGCTTATTGCGCATTACTGTGGGCGATGATAATCGTGCCATTCAAGATTTTACCTTCGTTCTTCGTCATGAACCGCAAAATCTCCAAGCGCGTTATAATCGTGCTCTTTTGTTGGATAGAGTAGGGGAGTATAAGGCTGCAATAGCTGATTATACAGCTGTTTTAAAGCAATTTCCTAATTTTTGGATAGGATTACAGAGCCGAGCGCATTGCTATCGGCGAATTGGTATGATAGCAAAAGCTGAGATGGACGAATTCCATTTGCTCAAAGCGCAGTTGGATAAGCAGAATGGGGTGCAGCAACGTTGGAGCAAAGCAAAGTTGCGTCGTGTGCGTCAGTTGAATGATTTTGACATTGAAAAATATGACCAATGGATAGAACTGCCAGATGAAGTGTCGACAACTGAATATTCAAGCAAGACAAGAGGCTTTGTGCAAAATATGAAAGGAAGTACGGAATTGATGCCTATGTTTGCCTTGTCTTATTATAAATATCGTAATGGTCTTACGGAATTATCGTTAGAAAATAGGGATGTGGAAGTTTTTAATCAGCATCATTCATTGCAGAATCCACTTTATATTTCTTACAAACGGGATAGTAGTTCGGTAGAGAAGTCTTCATTGATTTTTGCCATTCAGGCGAAGTTGACACAGCAACTGAATCGCCATCCTTCGGCTAAGGAAACAAGCATATTGCTGTTACAGCGTGCTGTTGCTTACATGGATACCTATGATTATGTTGCGGCACATCGTGATTTAGATTCGTGTTTGGTGGCCGACTCCACTATGGGGTTAGCATATTGGCAACAAGCTGTGTGTACAATGAAACAACTTAGGTTGAAGTCTACTGCTGGCAGTGATCAAAATTTGTTGAGGAAAGCGGCCATTAATCAATTGCAAATGGCTCAAAAATGGTGTAAGGACTCATCCTATATCCTATACAACTTGGCTAACATTTATGCTGAATTGGGAGATTACCGACAGGCGATAAGTCTTTATACACAAGTGCTCTCCACACATAATAAGATGTCTGAAGCCTATTATAATCGAGGATTGTCATACATTTTATCTAACCAGAAGGCCAAAGGACTTGCTGATTTGAGTAAAGCTGGTGAGGAAGGGTGCTATGAAGCCTATAGCCTCATGAAACAATATGGGAAATAAAGGTAGGTTGAAGAGCCGGAATGAGGATATAACCAAACAGCTGATTCAACTTTTTAGGGAAATACCTGTCTTTTCTGTAATTTCATTTTGAGACTTGCTCACGATTGAGCAAACGCCAAAAAAAAGATTTTGAGACTTGCTCAGCCTGAGCAAACACCCAAAAGCAAGACGCTTCAGCTAACGGGCTATCGCTTAAAGGCTGCAACAATCTTTTGTGGCAATCCACGCCAAAGCACAGCTCTATTTTCAGTGGGCGACAGGCGATAAAAGCGCATATAATGGTACAATTTAATTTTCATGGTCTCCACATAATAGGCTAATCCCGACCGAACGGCATGTTTGCGTCCGTGCATGCCAAAGTTGCCACGAGCGAAAACCACGTGCAAGATGTCCTTGACATAGGCTTCATCCGAAGAAGAAAGCTGAAAAGGATAATCTGCTTTCGGCAGTCCCAATGCCTGCACGCAAACGGCACCAAAGGCATTAAAGCCCGGAAGAAAATCTAATCGTTGCAACAGCTGATGTAATCGACGGGCGTATTCGGGTTGAGATAACAGGCTTGCATGTGCATGAATCAATAAAGCCATGTCGCAAAGTTGCCGCAGCCCTATGCCCAACTCCACGAAATGATGATAGAGATGCAGAAAAGTAAAAATGAGATTCTCAACAGGAGGCAATGTGGGCACGGCACATCCGGCAACGTCAATAGAAAAAGGTTGGGCTTCGTCCAACATCTTATCAAACGCCATTTGAACACGCTCCGAACAGAATTTAAGCAAGCAAAAATGCAATTCAAAGGGCACGTCCTTGTAATCGAAAGCAATATGCTGTTCGCTCTCATCATCCTCGGCACTGAAAGTCACGCCCCACGTCGACTGAATAACTTCTTTTGCACGCACAAAATTTCTGGCATCGCAATAGAAATCTATATCACCCGACTGGCGATGCTGCGGATGAGGATAATATTGCGCCAACAGTTGTCCTTTCACCACAATAAACTCGATGGCATTTGCCCGCAACAATTCACACAATTCCACCAACACCTGATTAGCGCGCTGATTTTGTTTTGCAATCGTTTGTTGGGCCACAAGCAGTTCAATCACCGTTTTCCTATCCAACTGGAAACTATTTTCGGGCGCTAACAAAGCATCTGATAGAAGTCCCAAAACCGTTTGTTTCTTGGCTGCGGCTATCATGGAACGACAGACAGGAGGAGCTATTACTCCCCCTGTAATGGGCTTTTGCCAAAGCGATGCGCGAAGCAAAACCAAAAAATAGTCTTTATGATTCATGCCAACAACAGCACTACAAACAAATTAATGAGCCGAAGGAGCAGGCTGCTGATCTAAAACAGAATAAACAGAATTCTTCGAAATAAACTCAGGCACAATAGCCTTCATCTTGCGAACAATAGCCATATTATCAAATCCGTGTGCCAAAAGAATAAGCTCATCGATGTCATGCTTCACCTGTTCAAAATCATACTCTTGCACCTTGGCTACTCTAATCTTCTCATGGAAACTGGGCAGCGTGTCTTCTTCTGTGCCCAAAACTTCCTCATAGAGCTTTTCGCCGGGGCGCAACCCCGTGTAAACAATCTTCACATCCGTAGCGCCGCTTAGCTTAATCATGCGTTTAGCCAAGTCGGATATCTTCACGGGTTCGCCCATGTCAAACACCAATATCTCGCCTCCCTTTCCTTGCGTGCCCGCCTCAAGCACCAATTTGCAGGCTTCCGGAATCAACATAAAGAAACGAATGATATTAGGGTCGGTCACCGTAACAGGGCCTCCTGCCTGTATTTGTCGTGTGAAAAGTGGAATTACCGAACCTGCAGAGCCCAGCACATTGCCAAAACGTGTGGTGACAAATTGTGTAGGTGGTGCGCCTGCTGAACCATTTTCCTGATACTGCTGCAGGAGTTTGGCGTTCAATGATTGAGTGTAAATCTCGCAAATACGTTTCGAACATCCCATTACATTCGTGGGATTCACCGCCTTATCCGTACTCACCATAACAAACTTCTTCGCACCATATTTCACGCTGAGGTCGGCTATCACCTTTGTGCCATAAACATTATTTTGAATGCTCTCGCTGGGATTATCTTCCATCATCGGCACATGCTTGTAGGCTGCCGCATGGAACACATAATCGGGTTTAAACGATGCAAACAATTTTTCCATACGCTCCTCGTTCGCAATGCTGGCTAAAATCACCGAACACTCCACTGATGGGAATTTATTTTGCATCAACAACTTCATGTCGTGCTGCGGTGTCTCCGCCTGATCAATCAACATCATAGCCGAAGGGGCAAACGAAGCAATCTGCCTCACCAATTCGCTTCCAATACTTCCGGCGGCGCCCGTAACCAAAATGCGCTTGCCCGTCAGCATATTGGCCACCTCATCCATATCAATCGTGATTTCATTGCGCGGCAAGAGGTCGTTAATGCTGACTGGCTTCAAATCGTTCACCGTGCCATCTTGTGTCCACTCCTTTGTCTCAGGCAGCATCAAAATTTTCACACCCTGCTCAATCAACAGGTCTTGCAACTTCGTGTCATGCCGGAAACGGTCATTTTGTATAGGCGAAACCAACACCGTTTTAATGCCTTCACGCACAATCACATCCTTCAGATGGGCATCAACAGGATACACCCTTTCGCCCATCAACAACCGCGTTTTATAGGCGGGATTATGGCTGATGAAACCCTTTAGTAAATAGCGCGTGGGCTTTTCATTGATGATGTTTTTTGCCAATGAAATACCTCCGTCGCGAACACCATAAATAAGCGTCTTACTGGCACCATCATTGGCAAACGAAGCATCGTAGACCGACTTAATCAACACACGACAAGCCCACATCACAGCTGTGGCCAACAAATAGATGACGGCTAATTGGCGCGCCTGATAATGCACAAAGTATAAGCCAAAATTCTCTGCAAGATAATTGCTTGAATAGTAAATGATGTAATGGAAAATCTCTGTCAAGACCAATGCCACCCCCATAGCATAGCCCACCTTCTTCAAATCAATGAAGCTCGAATAGCGGATAATGCCCGAATAGGTGTGGAAGATTTTAAACGCGATGATATTGAAAATCATATAAAACGACAAGGTAGTCAGTAACGGAATGATACTGCCCAAGATACGCGCGCCATTCCAATAAAGCCATGTTACATAGATTCCCGACAGATAGCAAATCAAAATATCCATGCCCAAAATAGCCCAATAAGGCAGTGAGCGGCGCGAGAAATACCAATTAGAAAGTTTCTTTAAGAATTCCATTTTTCGTTTGTTTTTGGTTCATCTATTGGATTGCTTCTTTTATCAAACCGATGATATAAGCCACATCCTCTTCCGAAACCATTGGCCCACTCGGTAAACAAAGTCCTTGATGGAACAGCTCTTCGCTCACACCATTCACATAAGCGGGATTATTTTGATAAACGGGCTGCTTGTGCATAGGTTTCCAAAGCGGGCGGCTCTCCACTCCATGCTGATCTAAATAAACGCGCAACGCCTCAACATTGGCATTCGGTTCACAATCGGTATGCAGGGTCTTTGCCTGATGCACCGTACTGCCTGCCCCACCAATAGCCCCCGAAACCAGCGTCGAATAGGCGTTTTCCTGTCCTTTCACCCTCACTTCGGGCGAAAGTAAAATGGTGTTCAGCCAGAAATTACTATCACATTCGGCCGTGGGATTGTCATGGAACGTCACACCCTCCACATTCTTAAATGCCTCACGATAGCAAGCAGCCAGACGCTGATGATGCGCAATATGCTCGTCTAAGATAGTCATTTGTCCACGACCGATGCCCGCACAAATATTGCTCATGCGATAGTTATATCCCACATCGGTATGCTGATAATAAGGATAAGACTCTCGCGCTTGCGTAGCAAAATACATAATGCGGTTGCGCATTTCCACGTCGTTACAAATCAAAGCGCCACCACCCGAAGTGGTAATCATCTTATTGCCATTGAAGCTCAGCACGCCAAAAACGCCGAATGTGCCCACCACTTTCCCATCATAACGCGAGCCAAAACCCTCGGCAGCATCTTCAATCACCGGAATATCATACTTTGCGGCAACTGCCAAAATTTCTTTAATCTTGCCCGGCATGCCATAAAGATCAACCGGAATAATAGCCTTGGGTTTGCGACCCGTCTTTGCAATGCGATCTGCAATCGCCTTGTCTAACAACACAGGATCCATGTTCCATGTGTCGCGTTCCGAATCAACAAACACTGGCGTAGCTCCCAAATAGGTTACAGGATGCGAAGAAGCACAGAACGTGAAGCTCTGCACCATCACCTCGTCACCAGCCTTCACGCCACACGCAATCAGCGCCAAATGCACGGCGGCTGTACCCGAAGAAAGAGCCACCACCTGCTTGTTTTGACCAACAAAAGCCTCGAGATCATGCTCAAAGCCATCTACGTTTGGACCCAATGGAACCACCCAATTAGTGTCGAACGCCTCTTGAATGAACTTCATTTCATTGCCACTCATGTGCGCCAAACAAAGTAAAATACGTTTTGCTACTATCATTACAGCTAATTTTTTAAAGTCATTTTTGAAGTCACAAAGATAACTATTTTTATAATTAACTCCAAGTATATCGCAAGAAAAGCCATCAAACAGTCCATTTCCATGACTTTTATTCCTAACGAATCAAGTTCAACCGTTAGCAGGATATGATTGTGCACTCTCCGCCCCACGCTTTAAAACAAGTTTTATGATGCTTTCGGTGTCACCGTGGCCCAACCACACTCACCACTATTGGAATTTACTACGTCAGGAAGTGCGGGAGCTGATGGCGGTCAATCTTTTTAGAACCATAGTATTGTGAATAAGGTTAGTGATTAAATCATAAAAAAGGCTTCCCGCAGTTGAAAATGCTGTTCCCAACTTTGGGAAGCCTTGTTTTTGCTGTTTTTCGTCGTTCCCAACTTTGGGAACGACTATTTTTATGATTTTTGGCTGTTCCCAAAGTTGGGAACCCCTGTTTTTCTCATTTTTCCTCGCTCCCAAAGTTGGGAACACCTGTTTTTGTGAAATCCGGTGCGTCCCAAACTTGGGATAAGGCATATCTAAAACATCTAATTCCTTTTTATGTTAAAGCAACTGCCGTCCCACCTATTTAAACCAGGTTGGTTCGGCAGAAGCCCCCCTCAAATTTTATGTCCGCAATAGATACAGATTACCATAACTGCAAGCGCTCGGCTTCGGGGAGATAGAGCTTGTCGCCAGGCTTCACATTCCATGCCTTGTAGAAAGCATCGATGTGGGGCAATGCACCATCTACGCGCCATTTGCCCAAGGAATGGGGATCGCGCTTCACGCGGTTGCGAATTTCCTGATCGGTGATATTGCCAGCCCAAACGCCTGCATAGGCTAAGAAGAAACGCTGGTCGGGCGTAAAACCATCCTTATTCTTCAGCGGCTTCTTGGCTGTGGCATTCTTAAACGCATGGTAAGCTACTTGCAGGCCACCATGGTCGGCTAAGTTCTCGCCCAAGGTGAAACGACCGTTGGCATGCAATCCCGGCAACACCTCAATCTTGTTGAAGAAGTTGGCATAGAGGTCGGCGCGCTGGTCGAAACCTTTGGCATCAGCGGGTGTCCACCAATCGCGCATGTTGCCCTCGTCATCATATTGGCGACCTTGATCGTCGAAACCATGCGTCATCTCGTGACCAATGACCACACCGATGGCACCATAATTAAAGGCTTCGTCGGCCTTGGGATCGAAGAATGGATATTGCAAAATGCCTGCAGGGAAGCAAATCTCGTTGGTCGTGGGGTTGTAATAGGCGTTCACCGTTTGCGGTGTCATGCCCCACTCATCTCTGTCGACGGGCTTTCCGGCTTTCTCGGCAATCTCTTTGTCGTGATTGAATTTCCTCACGGCCATCACGTTGTCATAGAAACTCTTCCGCGGGTCGATGGTCAGACGGCTATAGTCGGTCCACTTGTTAGGATAGCCAATCTTCACATAAAACTTGTCGAGCTTCTTGTGGGCGTTAGCCTTAGTAGAATCGCTCATCCAGGTTTGCGCATCAATACGTTCGCCAAGACTGATTTGCAAATTCTTCACCAACTGCTCCATCATCTTTTTCGACGACTCGGGGAAATATTTCTTGGCATAAATTCGTCCCAAAGCTTCGCCCAACTGACCGTCAACCTGATTGGTCGCACGTTTCCACAAGGGATAATCTTCTTTGCGGCCGCTCATCGTCTTACCAAAGAAATTGAAGTTGGCCTCGCGAATTTCGTCGGTGAGATAGCTTGCGCTACTGGTGATGACATCCCATTCCATGAGAGCCTTGAGCTCGTCGACCGTTTGCAGCGCCATGAGCTTGTCCAATCCTGCCATGAATGCAGTTTGTCCAACCACCACGTGCTGCAAATATTTAGAATCGATGCCCTCAGCGTTGGCCCATTGCTCGATGGGGATGTGGGGATAGTCGGCGTGCAGCTCGGCCAGCGTCATCTTGTTGTAGTTAGCCTGCGGATCGCGCAATTCGGTCATACTTTTCGAAATCAGCGCCACTAAAGTCTCCTGTCGGAACAGTTCTTGTGCACGCTGCTGCGCTTCTTGTGCGCTAAACCCATAGAGGCGGAACATCTGGCCGACGTAATCCTTGTAGGCCTTGCGGATGGCCACCGTAGCCGAGTCGTTGTTGAGATAATAATCTTTCTGCCCCAACGTCAGCCCGCTTTGATAGATGTTGAAAATGTTGTTCTTCACATCTTTCTCGTCGGCGGCAAAGGCAGCACCATATTGCACGCCATAACCTTGCACAGCATACTTCAGTTGCAGTTTTCGCAAATCGGAAATGGTTTTAGCCGCCTCAATCTCGTCTAAAACGCCTTTCACGGGCGCAATTCCCTCTTTGTTGCGGCGCTCCACATCAAGTGCGAGCTTGTAGAAGTCAGAGAGCTTCTGCTCTATCGTCCCTGTCTTAAACTTTCCTTTTTGCAACTCCGAAAGAATTGTGTTAATACGCTTGTTGTTGTTTTCTTGCAACTGGTCGAAGCTGCCGAAACGGCTGTAGGCTGCAGGCAGCGGATTATTTTTCTGCCAGCCGCCGGTTGCAAACTGATAGAAGTCGTCTTGCGGCTTCACCGAACGGTCGAAGTTCTTTTCAAAAAGTCCTGAACCGTCTTGCGCCATGCCCACTGTAGGGAGCGTGGCCATCATAACCATCGGAATAATTTTTTTCATTTTCATAGGCTTTTCCATTTTTATTGGGTTGAATCATTCTATTCGTTTATAATTGTTTTTGCAAATCGGACAGGGTTTCCGAAAGACTGAACCACCTCTCGTTATCGCTGTCCAAGCTGCGTTGCAATTCGGTATACTCGTTCACCAACTGCATGTCCGAAGCCTTGGCGGCATCCATCAAGAGCGCGTCCAATTCTTTTTGCCGCACTTCCATCGAAGCAATGCGCTGCTCAAGGGTTTTCATTTGCTTTTCGGTCTTCGAAATGTTCTTTTGCAGTTGCTTTCGCTCGGCATAATCCACGTTGTTGCTGCGCTTCTCGGTCACCTCATCCACAGCGGGCGAAACGACTTTCTCGGCCGATTGCTTCTCTAACGCCTCGTGAATGGTGCTGGCTTGATGGGCTTGCAGATAGTCATAGATGCCACCCAAATGCTCGGTGATGCGACCGCCTGCAAATTCATAAACCTTATCGACCAAACCATCGAGAAACTCACGGTCGTGGCTCACGATGATGGCCGTTCCGTCGAAAGCCTTAATGGCTTCTTTCAGCACATCTTTCGAAGGCATATCCAAATGGTTGGTAGGTTCATCGAGAATGAGCAAATTTACGGGCTCGAGCAGCAATTTAATCATGGCCAATCGACTGCGCTCGCCTCCGCTCAGCACTTTGACGCGCTTCTCAGACGTTTCGCCACCAAACATGAATGCCCCCAGGAGGTCGTTGATTTTGAGCCGCATGTCGCCCGTGGCCACACGGTCGATGGTGTCGTAGATGGAAAGATTCTCATCCAACAACTGTGCCTGGTTCTGTGCAAAATAGCCAATCTGCACGTTATGCCCCACCTTGAGCGTGCCCGTGAAGGGAATTTCGCCCATGATGCATTTCACGAGCGTTGATTTTCCTTCGCCGTTCTTGCCCACGAACGCCACTTTCTCGCCGCGCTTAATGGTGAGCGAGACGTGGCTGAACACCACGTGGTCGCCATAACGTTTCTCCACGTCGTCGCAAATCACGGGATAATCGCCGCTGCGCAAACAAGGAGGAAACTTCAGGTGCATGGCGCTGTTGTCGATTTCGTCGACCTCTATCGGAACAATTTTCTCTAATTGCCGAATGCGCTGCTGCACCTGCACGGCCTTTGTAGCCTGGTAACGAAAGCGATCGATGAAAGCCTTCGTGTCGGCAATTTCCTTTTGCTGGTTTTCATAGGCGCGCAGCTGCTGTTCGCGTCGCTCTTGGCGCAACACCAAATATTCGTTGTATTTCACGCGGTAGTCTTCGATGTGCCCGCAAGTAATCTCAATCGTCCGGTTGGTGACATTGTTGATGAAAGCACGGTCGTGGCTCACCAAAACCACGGCACTCGCACTTTGCACCAAGAACTGCTCCAACCACTGAATGCTCTCAATGTCTAAGTGGTTGGTGGGCTCGTCGAGCAACAGCACCTTGGGCTTGCGCAACAATATTTTGGCCAATTCAATGCGCATGCGCCAGCCGCCCGAGAACTCTTTCGTGGGCCGCTCAAAATCCTCGCGCGAAAAGCCCAAACCCGTGAGCGTGCGTTCGATTTCGGCCTCATAGTTGTCGCCCCCCAATAGCAAATAGCGTTCGTTCTCCTGCGTGAAGCGCTCCACCAACTGCGCATAAGCCTCGCTCTCATAATCGGTGCGCTCCACCATCTCCTTTTGCATGGCCTCCAACGCCGCGTGCAGTTGCGTTTGCTCGGAAAAGGCTTTGCGGGTCTCCTCGCGCACGGTGGTGTCGTCTTGCAACTTCATCACCTGTGGCAAATAGCCCACCGTCACATCGTTGGGCACAGCGACCGTGCCCGACGTGGGTTGCTGCAACCCGCATAATATTTTTAGCATGGTAGATTTTCCCGCGCCGTTTTTCCCCACAAGCGCTATCCTGTCTCGGTCGTTAACCACAAAGCTAACGTCTTTGAACAAAGGGCGGGCAGAAAATTCTACACTTAAATTCTCAATTGATATCATCTAAAAAAACGTCTTTTCGTTGCGCAAAGGTAAACATTCTATGTAAGACAGCCAAACCATGGCTCATTTTCTTTGTGGAACAGGGTGGCCGCAGGTGGGCGCTCTCTCGTTTTTGAAGGAAAACATGTTCGCCCCCCGGGGGATTTTTCAATTTTCAAACGAAAACACGTTAGTCCCCAGGGGGATTTGCAATTTCCAAACGGAAACACGTTAGTCCCCGGGGGGATTTTCAATTTCCAAACGGAAACGGGTTAGTCCCCGGGGGGATTTGCAATTCCCAAATGGAAACACGTTAGTCCCCGGGGGGATTTGCAATTCCCAAACGGAAACACGTTAGTCCCCGGGGGGATTTTTCAATTTCCGAACGGAAACGTGTTAGTCCCCGGGGGATTTTTCAATTTCCAAACGGAAACGCATTAGTCCCCGGGGGGATTTTCAATTTTCAAACGAAAACATATCAGCGAGCCGCTCACTAATCATTTTTTGAATGAAAACACATCAGCGAGCCGCTCACTAACCATTTTTTGAATGAAAACACCTTAGATACACTGTTTCCTAAGCCGTTTCGAGCGTGATTTCGCCTGCCAACGACTGGCAAAGCTTCGCTCTGATGGTGGCAACGTCGGTGTGCTGCCCATAGAGCACCATCAACTTGGTGACGGCCGCTTCGACCGTGCTATCCCCTCCGCTGATGATGCCCGTTTCTTTAAGTTGGAAACCGGTGTCATAGCGTTCCATAGCCACCGCACCCGCAACGCATTGGCTGATGTTAACGATGGTCACGCCGCGCTGTGTGGCCCGCTTCAGAATGTCGATGAGCCAGGGCTGTTGCGGTGCATTGCCGCTGCCATAGGTGCGCATCACCACGCCTTTCAGTTCGGGTGTGTCGAGCACATGTTGGAAAATAGGTGGCTGCACGCCCGGAAAGAGCGACAGCACCATGACGTTTTGGTTGAGCTGCGTGTGGGGCACCATGGGACGCTGGTAATCGGGCTTCAATATATGATAAGGTGAAAACTGGAATGTGATGCCCGCCTCGCCCAAATGGGGATAGTTAAACGAGTCGAACGCATTGAAACCATCGGCATTCTGCTTCGTCGAACGGTTGCCGCGCAGCAGTCGGCCGTTGAAATAAATGCACACCTCGGGCACCATGGGGCTATTGTCAGCGTGATGCAGCGTGGCCAGCTCGATGCTCGAAATGAGGTTCTCACGCCCGTCGGTTCGCAGTTGTCCAATGGGCAACTGGCTCCCCGTGAGGATGACGGGCTTTGTGAGATTTTCCAACATAAACGACAACGCCGAAGCCGTGTAGGCCATGGTGTCGGTGCCGTGCAAAATGATAAAACCATCATATTGTGCATAGCGCGCGGCGATAATATCAACCAACTGCACCCAAAAGGCCGGCGTCATATCGCTCGAATCGATGGGTTGCGCAAACTGGTGAACATCAATCTGCGTCGACAACAATTTTATCTCGGGAATGTTTTGCAGCAAATGATTGAAATCTAAGGGTTCCAATGCCTTGGTTCTGGGATTGATGCCCATGCCTATGGTTCCGCCCGTGTAAATGAGCAACACACGATTGTTGCGCACAAGTTTGCTAATTTGCTCCATGATTTCTATCGTTGTTTTGTTTCAAAAAAGGGATGTTTTCTGCGCGAAAGGCGTAGCTTTTCGGCTTAAAAACGGTGCAAATTTAAAAGATTTTTTGTGTAAAGCCAAAGATGTAGCCATTATTGTGGCATAACTGATGAAAATGGCCTACCTTTGCAGCGATAAATTGAAAACGATAGGCATGCATTCCATTCATCACGAGATATTGCGCTTGGCCCTCCCATCCATCATCTCCAACATCACGGTGCCACTCTTAGGTTTGGTTGATTTAACCATTGTGGGGCATTTAGGGTCGGAGATTTATATCGGCGCCATAGCCGTGGGTACGATGATTTTCAACGTGCTCTATTGGTTGCTGGGATTCTTGCGCATGGGCAACAGCGGCATGACGTCGCAGGCTTTCGGCCGTCGCGATGGGCAAGCCGTGCGCACCATTCTCGTGCGTTCACTCCTCATGGCCACGGGGATGGGTGTGCTCTTCATCGTGTTGCAACGCCCCTTGTGCGATGTTGCTTTGTGGGTGATGCATCCGTCGGCCGAAATCGCCGCCGCCGCCCACACCTATTTCGCGATTTGCATTTGGAGTGCTCCTGCCGTGCTGGCGCTTTATGCACTCAACGGCTGGTTTGTGGGGCTGCAAACCACGAAGGTTCCCATGTTCATCGCGCTGTTTCAAAACGTTGTTAATATTTTGCTTAGCGTGGGTTTCGTCATCGTGATGCACATGAAAATCGAGGGTGTGGCCTGGGGAACCATGTTGGCACAGTGGGCCGGAGCACTATTGGCGGCCTTCCTGGCCTATCGGAAGTTGCACAAGCAGCCCCTTCCCCAACTGCCCCACAAAATTGCTTTGCGCTGGATGGATTTCTTCGTGGTCAACCGCGACATTTTCTTGCGTACGCTATTCTTGGTGGCGGTCAACCTGTCGTTCACATCGTTTGGTGCACGCAGCGGCGATGTTGTCCTGTCGGCCAACACGTTGCTGCTGACTTTCTTCACCCTCTTCTCGTATGTCATGGATGGATTTGCCTTCGCCGGCGAAGCATTGTGCGGCAAGAGTTTTGGTGCGGCCAACGTCCAACGCTTTCAAACCTATGTCGTGCAACTCATGAAATGGGGCTTGGGCATGGCGCTGCTCTTTTCGATGGTCTACTTCCTCGGTGGACGCTTGCTGCTGCGATTGCTCACCAACAATGAAAGCGTGCTCGGCATGGCTGCACATTTTTTAGGTTGGGTGGTGCTCATTCCGCTGGCCGGTTTTATGGCTTTCGTTTACGATGGCGTATTCATCGGTGCGACGATGACGCGCCACATGTTGTTATCCACATTGCTGTCGGCGGCCGTTTTCTTTGCCACCTACGCACTCCTCTCGTCCACCCTGCACAACCACGCCCTGTGGTTGGCGTTTATTTTGTTCTTACTCACCCGAGGTCTTGTCCTACAAGGGCTACTGCCTCGCATTCAACATAAAATCATTGCATCATGACCATTCTATTTTTTGTGCTGGGACTGCTGTTAGGTGCCGGCATTGTTTATTTTCTATCCACCAAGTCGTTGACGGCCGCCCGTTTAGAGACAGCCACATTGCAAGCACAACTAACGGCCGAACAAGAGCAACATACACGTGAAATGACGGCCAAAGATGAACAGCACAACCGTGAGATGGCGCTGCGCGATGCTCAAAACGAAAAAGAGACGCTGTTGCGCCAAGAACAGTTCGAAAAGCAAATTGAAACGGTTAAAGAACAATTTCAAAACTTAGCGAATAAGGTGTTGGAGCAGACTTCGACAAAGCTCAAAGCCGACAACCTTGAGTCGATGAACCACATCACGCAGCCGCTGAAAGACAATCTCACGCAGTTGCAACAGGCTATCGACAAAACCAACCAAGAGAGCACCAGAAACACGGCTTCATTGGCACAGCAGTTGAAACTCATGGCCGAGCAAACCGACAAGATTGGCACCACAGCCACGCGGTTGACCAACGTGATGCGAGGTGGCAACAAAACGCAGGGTAACTGGGGCGAGCTCACACTCATGAACCTATTGGAGAGTCAGGGCTTGCGCGTGGGCATCGACTACGACGTGCAACAAACCATTGCCGACGAGAAGGGAAACATCGTGTTGAACGAAGAAAGTGGGCGCCGCATGATTCCCGACGTGGTGCTGCACTATCCAAACGGCGAAGATGTGGTGATCGACTCTAAAATGACCATCGATGCCTATGCCAACTACATGAATGCAGAAGACGACGTGGCGCGCAAGAAATATGCCGACGATGTAGTGCGCAGCATTCGCACGCAATTTACCTCCTTGGCCAAAAAAGATTACAGCGCCTATATTCAAGCACCGCGCCGCGCCATCGACTTTGTCATCATGTATGTGCCCTTCGAGGGTGCCTTGCAGCTGGCACTCTCCCTTGATCCCAAACTATGGAACGATGCGTTTGAACGGAAAGTGTTTATCACCGGGCAGCAAAACTTGATGGCGATTTTGAAGATCATTCAAATAGCGTGGCGGCAATATGCGCAGAGCGAAAATCAGAAGCGCGTTTATGCGTTAGCCGAGGAATTGCTCAAGCGCGTGGGCGACTTCGTGAAGCGATTCGACAAAGTGGGACGCGACATCGACACGTTGCAAAAAGATTACGACGAGGCCTACAAAAAGGCTTATACCGGGCGGCAGAGCATCGTGCAGAAAGCCAACGACCTTAAAGCGTTGGGGGCGAAAGAGAATGCCAACAGTCCCATCCCCACAGCCGAATTGCTGCTCGATGAACAAACTGCATCGGACACAGAAAATGATTGAAAACAAAACAACGCATTGTGAATAAGAAAAAAGGATTTCTCGCCTTATCGCCCCTCTTGGTGCTCATGGCATTCATCGTCATGTTTACCATCTATTCGGTTGACAAGGCCGCATCGGCACCCAACCTCTCGCTCACCGTGGCTTTCATGATGGCCAGCATCTACGCCGTGATCATTTCGGGCAACATCCCCATGAAGAAGCGCATCGACACCTTCAGCAAAGGTGCCGGAGCCAGCAATCTCATGCTCATGCTGTGGATTTATGTACTGGCGGGCTCGTTTGCGGCTTCGGCCAAAGGCATGGGAGCCATTGACGCCACCGTGAACTTTGCGCTCCACTATTTGCCCAGCAATCTGCTCATGCCCGGATTGTTTTTGGCGGCCTGCTTCATCTCGCTTTCCATCGGCACCAGTGTGGGCACCGTGGTTGCTTTAGTGCCCATAGCGTCGGGCATTGCCAACTCCATCGGTTTCTCCACGCCCCTCATGGTGGCAGTGATTGTGGGAGGTGCCTATTTCGGCGACAACCTCTCGTTCATCTCCGATACCACCGTTGTAGCCACTCAGACACAAGGCTGCAACATGAAAGATAAATTCCGCGTGAATGCCATGATTGTGGCACCGGCCGCGATGATTGTGCTGGCCGTTTACGCCGTGCTGGGAGCACACACACCGGCTCCACACGCCACGCCCCCTATCGATTACCTCAAGATAGCGCCCTATTTGCTGGTGCTCATCACGGCCATCGCCGGGCTCAACGTCATGGCAGTGCTCACCATCGGTTTGGTGCTGTGCGGCATCATCGGTCTATGCGCAGGCGACTACTCCCTCTACGGCTGGTTTGCCATCATCGGCGACGGAGTGCTGTCGATGGGCGAATTGATCATCATTGCCATGATGGCTGGCGGTATGTTGGAAATTATACGCGAGAATGGCGGCATCGTTTCATCATCAACAAGCTCACCCGACACATCAACGGTAAGCGCGGTGCCGAGCTATCGATTGCCGCCTTGGTGTCGCTGGTCAATCTGTGCACGGCCAACAACACGGTAGCCATTCTCACCGTGGGCGGTATTGCCCGGAAGATTGCCGAACAATATGGCGTCGACCCGCGCAAATCGGCCAGCATCCTCGACACCTTCTCGTGCGCTGTGCAAGGGCTCATCCCCTATGGCGTGCAGATGCTGTTGGCTGCAGGCTTAGCCCACATCAGTCCCATGCAAATTCTTCCCTATTTGTTCTATCCCTTCGGCATCGGCATCTGCGCCCTGCTGGCCATTGTGCTGCGCTTGCCTCGCCGTTTTTCATAACTCCTGACACACGATGAACATCATTTATCGCAACCTTTTTGCCAAGCTCCGCAGCGACAATTTCGACACCCACGAGCAGTTGGAGCCCATGTCGGCCTTCAAAATGCAAAAGCTCATGGGCTTGATGAAGAACATTGCCGACATGCCCGCCGGCGAGGTGGAACTGAACAACAGCATGCTCAACAAACGTTTCAAACGCATGCAGCAGCGCGCCGCAACCCAGCACACCACCTCGCGCGAAACCATCTACTTGGTGCGCATCATCATCAGCAACCTCAACGCCACGCTCACCCACGGCATCCCCGTGCGCGGCATCATTCAATTAGGGCAATACCTGCGCTCGCGCCGCGAACAAATCGATGCCAACGAAGCCGCTCAATGGTTGCGACGGCTCCACATCAGCCGCATGGCACAATTGCAAGGTAGTGTGCTCATCAAGTTCTTTGGCTTCACGGCCGAAGAAATTCCGTTTGTAAAACAGGTAGAATCGGCCGCCGAAAGTCTCACCCTGCGCTCCATCAACCGCATGGAGCTGGCGGCACAAGCGTGGCTCTTCAAACAAGGAAAAAGCGTATTCGTGCACAACAACCAAAAGGCCTTGCGCCACAATCTCAGCCACTGCATGCGCTATTTTCCCTACGCGCCCATCGAAACCACCAGCAGTTTCTTCGTGAATTTCTCCAAAGGGCTGGCCGAAATCGAAGAATAACCGCGCGGCCAAGCTCGAAATAGAGTGTAAGCCTGCACGCGTGCAAAAGACCCCAGTTCCAACGAAGTAAGGTTACACGCGATGAAATTAACCTGTGCCCATCGAAACCCCGTGTGCGTGTGGGGTGAATAAAGCAAAATAAAGCTAATTTATTTGGGTCTTATGCCGTTTTACACTAATTTTGCACGCATGAGTCGGATAAAACTATACTTCATCCTGTTTTTCACCCTCTTTACATTCCCCACGATTGTCGGCCAAAACATTGTGCAATGCGAGGACACTTGCACCCACATCCACGGCATCGACATCAGCCATTATCAGGGCAATGTGTTTTGGGAAATCATCGGCGACAACACCAACATGGCCTATGTTTACCTGAAAGCCTCGGAAGGTGGCGACCGCATCGACGAGAAGTTTGAGCACAACATCCAACTGGCACATCAATATGGGCTGAAGGTGGGCGCCTACCATTTCTTTCGGCCGCGCACCGATTTAAACAAGCAGTTGGTGAACTTCATGGCGCAATGCTGCCCCAAGGAGCAAGACCTCGTGCCGATGATTGACATCGAAACAAAGGGCGGACTGTCAAACGAGGAGTTTTGCGACTCATTGCTGAAATTCATCAAGCTCGTGGAAACGGCCTACCGACAAAAGCCGTTACTCTACACATTTACGAATTTCTACAACCAAAACCTCATCGGGAAAATCGACGGCTACCCACTCATGGTGGCACAATATACACAGCGCGAACCAGTGCTGGCCGATGGACGTGACTTCACCATGTGGCAATACACGGGTAAAGGACGCATCAACGGCATCAATGGCTATGTGGACAAGAGCCGATTTATGCGCAATCATGGACTGCGCGAAATTAAATTCCGACATTAACGCTTAAAACATAAAAAGAATATGGCAATCATCAAATGCCCCGAATGTGGAAGGCCGGTCAGCGACAAGGCCCCATTTTGCCCCAACTGCGGCGTGGAAATAGCAGGAAAAGTAGCAACCGCACAGCAGCAACCCACAACGTCTCAGCCGCAATCCGCACCTGAGACGGTGACAACACCTCCCGACACGCCCAAAGAAAAGAAGAACGGCACGCGCAACATCATCATCGTTTGCCTGGTGCTCATCGCTGTGGCCGTTGGCGTCATCACCTATTTTTATCGCGATGCACAAAGTGCGAAAGAACAAGAGGCCTACGAATATGCCATGACGGCCAACGATCCGGCTATCTTGCAGGCTTATCTCGACAAATATACCGATGCACCCGAGGCTCACGTCGACAGTATTCAGGCTCATTTGCAACTGCTCATGCAAGGCGATAAAGACTGGACTAACGCCATGGTGAGCAACTCGAAAACGGCATTCGAAGCCTATCTGCAGGCGCATCCCAACTCGCCCCACAAAGCCGAAGCCGAACATCTCATCGATTCTATCGACTGGTCGGCGGCACAACGCGCCAATTCGGTGGATGCGTTCAACAGCTATTTGGAAGACCATCCCAACGGCGAGCACGTGGACGAGGCCCAAAATGGCATCCGAAGCGTCAATGCCAACACCGTGCAGCCCGACGAGCGATCCATGGTGAGCAGGGTCTTCAACAACTTCTTCCAAGCCATCAATACGCGCGATGAAGGTGCGCTGAAAGATGGATGCGAAAGCATTCTTACTTCGTTCTTGGGCAAATCTGATGCAACAAAGAGCGATGTGGTGACTTTCCTACACAAAATATGGAAAGACGACGTGAAGAACATCACCTGGCAGAGCAATCGCGACTATGCCATCACGAAGAAAGAAGTTGGCGATGGCGAATATGAATACACCGTGAAGTTCTCGGCCTTGCAGATAAGGGAGTTCAACGATGTGTCGAAGAACGACAAAACCGTTTATAAGATTACAGCAAAGGTGAGCCCCGATAATCTCATCAGCACGTTCAACATGGCGAAAGTAGTGGAATAATCCCGCAAGCGAACGAACAAACGAAAGCGGCAAGTTTGAGTGTTGAAACCTAAACTTGCCGCTTTTGTTTTATTCATCCCTATGAGATAGCCTTAATAACTGGCTTTGCCTTGAAAGTCTATCACCATATTCAAAATGTAACTCGTGGGGCTATCGGGCACGCTTACATTCGCCGCAAAATGAAAACCTTTTGGCGTAGCACCTGTATAGACAATATCACTCAAAATACTTTGACGCAGCACGCCCACCGGAATATGCTGACTGAAATCATGCTTGCGGAAATCGCGGCTATAAAGTTTCGTCGCCCCCCTAAACAAACTCACATGCACAATATTGTCATAATAAATATTGTCCACCTCAACCCCATCATCATTATACGTGGGTTTCGCCACCTTGTACGAGGTCGGGTTCACCTGAATATACCAATGATAACGGTCGTTTCCATAAATTATGACTGAATCTCTCTTAATAAGTTTGCCCTGGTTGAGCGCCTGCGGCCGAGATGTCTCAAAATAGTTCAAATAAGACTTGTCTGTTGTCTTAACACAACGCACCACATCACCATTCTGGTTCTTAAATACAAAAAGATGGGGTGCCTGCTTCACAATGATGTATTTAGCAAGGTTGGCACTATGCAGCATCAACGTATCATGAACAATTTGGAAATAAACAGGCTGCGATGTGCTATCGGGATAGAAAATCGTGTCGCCGACAACCCTAAAAGCAGGCTCCTCCTCATCGTCGTTAAGCCAAACACCTTGCAACATTTTCTTAGCTGCAATGTCTTCTGTTACGCGATTATTCTCAGGAGAACGACTACTGGGCTTACAAGCAAACAGAATACCCAAAAGCAGCCCACTCCATGCGAACTTAAAAAGAATATGTTGCATCGATTAAAACAATTCGGCCGCTTTAAAAGTACTGGCTTTTAAATCCTTCTCTGACGTCTGAATATCCTCTGCCGCAATGGGCCACTCAATATTCAGATCTTTATCATTCCACAAAATACTGGCTTCCTGCTGAGGCGCATAACCGTTGTCTACTTTATAAGTAAAAATCGCCTCATCGCTCAACACCAAGAAACCATGTGCGAAACCGCGTGGAATGAAAAACTGCCGCTTGTTTTCATCCGAAAGTTCAACCATAACATACTGTCCAAAGGTTGCACTATCACGACGCAAGTCCACAGCCACATCGACAACACGACCTTTCAGCACGCGCACTAATTTAGCTTGCGCATAATCACCCTTCTGATAATGCAATCCACGCAAAACACCATAAGATGACTTCGATTCGTTATCCTGCACAAAATGTACATCACCCACATGCTGTTTAAAATCGTCTTCCTTCCAAACCTCGTAGAAATAACCACGGGCATCATTAAAAATGCGCGGTTCAAGGATGTAAACACCAGCTAATTTGGTCTCTTTATATTCCATTTTATATGTATTTAGTCTGTAATTTTTCACAAAGGTACTATAATTATAAGTGTTCTCAAAACAAAAAAACACAAATAAATTTATCCGTATAATTTTTCTCCGAAACAGAACTTTCTTCAAAGAAAAATATTAATTTTGCAAACGTGATAGAACTGGAAAGACATATAGAGATATTATTGCTTACAAATGATTGCGTCATTATTCCGGACTTTGGGGGATTTATGGCGCACCACATGTCGGCGCATTATGACGAGAGAGACCACTCTTTTCTCCCGCCAACACGCTCTATTGGCTTTAATCCCCAACTAAAAATCAACGATTCGTTATTGGCACAATCCTATGTCGAGGGTTATGATATTAGCTATCCGGAGGCCATAAGACGAATTGAATTGGAAACAGAAGAGCTGAAACAAGTCCTAAATCAGCAAGGAAATTACGTGCTCAATGATTTAGGAACACTTCGCTTAAACGGTGAAAATAATTATATTTTCGAGCCTTGTGAGGCAGGTTTACTCACTCCAGAGCTCTATGGTTTAGGCCGATTTGAACTTCCGAAACTAAATGAGGTTACAGACATTGAGGCCGAACAAAATGCAGAAAAAGACATTGAACAGCCATTCGCACAACGCAATAGTAAATTAATCCCCTTATTTGAAGAAGAAGAACAAGATGAGAAATCCTATATCATAAAGCGTAGTGTCGTGCGAAATATCGCTGTAGCATGCATCGCTCTCTTGATATGTATGCTGATTCCAACACCATTAGGGAATAGCGGAATAAGAAACATTGCTGGCAACAATATTGATACGAACTTGTTGATGCACATTGCACCGCACGATATGGTGAAGAAATATGCCGCTTCAAACATACAAAAGCAGCCCTCTCATCGTACAGATTTGCCAGAAAAAGCTGTCTCACGAAATAAGAACGAAGCAGCCTTAACAAAGCAAGAAGATTATTATAGCATCGTGCTCGCAAGTAGGGTGACACATAAAAATGCTATCGCCTATACGCATTTTTTACACCAAAAAGGCTTTACAGACGCACAGGTTATGAAAACCAAAAGGAATGTAAAGGTAGTTTTTGGGCAATACCCGTCAGAAATCGCTGCACGCCAGGCAATGAATCGTCTACGAAAATATCCAGAATTCAAAGAAAGCTGGATAGCACATTTCCAATAAATTTTTTCCATTGAAATGAAACGTGTTAGATGTCCTAAATGTGACAATTATATCACATTTGATGAAACAAAATATCGTGATGGGCAATCGCTTGTCTTTCAATGTAGCAACTGTGGCAAAGAGTTTGGCATTCGCATAGGTGTTTCAAAATTGCGCAATCTACAAAAGCAAGAAGTGCATGATGAATTTGCGAATGAAACCGGGTGTGGTGCAATCGTTGTCATTGAAAATGTCTTTCATTATAAACAAGTTATTCCATTGCAAATGGGCGACAATACGATTGGCCGCTATATGAAGGGCAATAAAATCAATTGTCCCATTGAAACTAACGACCCCAGTATCGACATGACCCATTGCACCATCAATGTTGCTAAAGATAAAAAAGGAAAGCTCGTTTATACACTAAAAGATGGTCCAAGCTATACAGGAACCTTTGTAAATAACGAGATTTTAGGAGACAAGGAGCGTCGGAGAATTGAAGATGGAACCCTTTTTACAATTGGTGCAACCAGTATTATTCTTCGAGCAGGAGACAATTCTAAATAAATTATCTGATTTAACATGCCTCAAATTAGCCTTACTTTCCGATGCAGAAGTGTTTGAATATATTGCCAAGCACTTCGTTGGGTGTGATTTGGCCACCAGTTATTTCGGCTAATTGGCTCAGGCACACTCTCAAATCCTCGCTGATAAGATCGCCACTGATTTCTTTGTTGAGGGATTCTATGACCCGAATAATCATTTCGTCGGCTCGAGTGAGTGCTTCGTAGTGGCGCGCATTGGTTAGGATGACGCTATTTTCGTTGATTTCTGGCAGATGGGCCGCCTGAAAAATGAGCTGTTCCAATGCTTGAATGTTTTGTTGGTATTTTGCCGATATTGCGATGTCTGTTGGTGGATTTGGCCGACTGTGGGGCGGATTGAGGTCGGCTTTATTGTGTATCATGATGAGTTGCTTTCCTTCCGTGCGGCTCTGCATCTGCTTAAACTCTTCCTTTGTTGGAGTCTGGTCGACAATCCACAGAATGATTGCCGCCTCGTTGAGCTTCATGTAGGTGCGCTCAATGCCCATTTGTTCGATGGTGTTGTCGGTGCGACGAATTCCCGCAGTGTCAATGAATCTAAACGTTATTCCATTTATCTCGGTAGTGTCTTCTATCACATCCCGCGTTGTCCCATGAATATCGCTCACAATAGCCTTTTCTTCGTGGAGCAAACAGTTGAGCAGCGTGCTTTTTCCAACGTTTGTCTTCCCGACGATAGCTACCGGAACACCTTCCTTTACGGCCTTTCCCGTCTCGAAGGATTTTGTGAGGGCTGCTATTCGCTGGTGAATTGTTTCGGCGAGATTTTTGAGCTCTTTTCGGTCGGCAAATTCCAATTCTTCGTGGTCAGAGAAGTCCAATTCAAGTTCGAGTAGCGACGTGATGTGGAGCAACATGTCGCGCAGTTGGGAGAGTTCATTGCTGAAATCTCCTCTGATTTGGCTGAGTGCCAGTTGATGAGAGGCTTTGTTGCTTGCGGAAACTAAGTCGGCAACAGCTTCTGCCTGACTTAAATCCATCTTCCCATTGAGATAGGCTCGTTGCGTGTATTCGCCAGGTTGTGCCGACCTGCATCCTTTATCGATGAGGGCTTGCATCACTCGCTTGAGGATATAGGCCGAACCGTGACACGAAATCTCTGTGCTATCTTCGCCCGTATAGCTGTGCGGAGCTTTGTAGACGCTAATGACAACCTCATCAATGGGCTGATGTTTTGCATCACAGAATTCTCCATAGTGCAATGTGTTTCCTTTAGCGTCGGAAAGATGTTTTTTGTTTTTTGCTTTAAAAAGCTCATCGGTGATGCGAATGGCCTTGTCACCGCTCACTCTGATAATGCCGATGGCTCCTCCTGCAGGTGTGGCGAGGGCACAGATAGTGTCGTTCATTTTAAATTCGGTCTAAAACGAGTTCAATGAGTCCGTTGATGCTGTTTTTGTAATTCGCATTCACTTCTTTTGCCAATCGGTTGGCAATCACCATGCAGCATGTCATGGCTTTGTGTCCCAGGAGGGCAGAAAGACCTGCCAAGGCCGAACTTTCCATTTCGAAGTTTGTGATGTGCAGCCCCTGATAAACAAACGATTCTACTTTCTCGTTCTGCTTGGGATCAGCGAGTGGAATGCGCAATTCGCGTCCTTGCGGTCCGAAGAATCCTCCACACGCAATGGTGATTCCGCGCACCATATCGTTGGCAGCGATGCGGTCAATCAGTTCGGCATTGGCATCGATGACATAAGGTGCAGCCAGCAAGGGGCTCCAGTTCATGTGTGCTTTGAATGCCTCTTCTAAGGGCAGGTCGCATACCTCGTTTCGGCCGGCATAGAAGTTGAGTAGACCGTCGAAACCAATGCTTTTCACACTGGCGATGTAAGTGCCCGTCGGCGTGTTGGGCTGCAATCCGCCGCAGGTTCCAATTCTCACCAGTGTGAGTGTGCGATGCTCGTCTTTCTCGGTACGCGTTTCGAAATCAATATTGGCTAAGGCATCAAGTTCATTCATCACAATGTCGATGTTGTCGCAGCCGATACCCGTGCTCAACACCGTGAGCCGTTTCCCTTTATAAGTACCCGTGATGGTTTTAAACTCGCGACTTTCCACTTCAAATTCTTTCTCATCGAAGTAGGAAGCCACTAAACTCACGCGTCCCGGGTCGCCCACAAGCATAATCTTGTCGGCAATCTGTTGCGGTGTCAGATGCAAATGGAAAATACTCCCATCTTCATTGATGATGAGCTCTGAGGGTGCAAAAGTCTTTTTGTTCATAAATGATGATTTTTATTTTTTGTTTTTAGATTTCATTAAATTCTTCAGCCGCAAAAGTGCAGCGTTACGATTGCCGTTCATCCAAGTGTCTTTAATCGATGCGATTTGCGCAAACGACTCTAATTTTGTTTTGGGCAGCTGCATGTCGGCGTAGGTGAGCCGCTGACTTTTCGGTTCGAAGACATAGATGCACACCTTGTCGGCCGGCTGATTTCTATCGGTGACGAGCCAGCCCAACTCGTGAAATTCGTCGATGGCCAGCAGGTAGTCGTTGGCTTTAGAATTGTAGGGAAGCCCCATATTCTCGGGTGGCATAAATTTTTGTTCATCGAGGTTGTAACGCGTCATGAACAGGTCATATCCACCCACGCTCTTACTGCCTTTGGCGCCAAAATAAAGTGTCATCCCATCGCTCTGCATAAAAGGATTGTTGGGCACCAAAAACTCGTCGGTGATGCCCGCCAACCGCTCTAGAATAGTCCATTTTCCTTGAAGTTTATCGCTGCTGTACAGGGCGGAATGAGTAGAATCGCCCTGCGCCAGAATGGCATAATTGCCAAAGCCATTGACGAAGGTAGTAAACGACTCATCGATTTTTTTCTTCACGAATGTTGCAGTGGCGCCCATCGTGCCCATTTCTTCGTTGAAGGGAATGTGCTGCAAGAAAGTGGCCTTATCGACCACTAAGCTATCAATGAACATGAGTTTGGCCGTGGCAGGCAGCAGTTCTTGGTAGAGCAAGCTCTCTGGCGAGGGCTGTTGTTTGGCGATGGCGTTTTTACCACCTTTCGGTAATTGCGCTTTACCGCGTTTCTGTGCCCATGCTGGTTGTAGGCAAACCATGGCCATGGCGAGGATTACAATGAATAAACGTTGCTGTTTCATTTCTTTTTCTGTGAAGCACAAAGTTAGTGAAAAATGTGCAGAAACGCCGCGTTTGTGCGCATAATTTGTGTGTGGGAGTGACTTTCCACTGCTCTGTGCCATACATTGAAACGAATATTTTTTTCAAAAATGGTTATTCCCGTATCCCGGAACACTTGTTTTTATCAAAAATGCTTATTCCCGCATCCCGGAACGCTTGTTTTCTTCAAAAATGGTTGTTCCCGACCCCGGGAACTCTTGTTTTTCTCAAAAATGTTTGTTCCCGCATCCCGGAACGCTTGTTTTCTTCAAAAATGCTTGTTCCGCACCTGCTGAACGCATATTTTTCTCAAAAACGGTTGTTCCGCACCTGCTGAACGTATATTTTTCTCAAAAACAGTTGTTCCGCACCTGCTGAACGTATATTTTTCTCAAAAACGGTTGTTCCGCACCTGCTGAACGCGTATTTTTCTCAAAAACGGTTGTTCCTGCACCCGGGAATACAGTCAGGAAGTTCGGACAGCCGTTCCCCGAATGCGATTCTTCGTGGCGAGTGGCTTTCCATGCACTCTCGGGGAGGGGTAGGGAGAAAACAATCTGCCGAGCAGAACAAGGGTTCGTTCTGCCCGGCAAACTATTTGTCGTATCTAAAAATGATTTTATACCTGTTCTAACTGTAGTTAGAGCTTGAGCAGGCGCTTGATGAATTTGCGCACGATGTTCTCTTTCCTCACAGGCTTTGGAGCAATGTTGGTTGCCATTTTCTTGGGTTCAGCCGCGGCATTGGGCCTTGCATTGCGCTTTTTGTAGTTGCCTTCAACGTTGCCTCGACGCTTGTTGCGCGGGCGTTGTTCGCCGTTCTTAGGCTGGCGCTCGACAGCATTTGCCTTGCGCTCGTTGTGCTTGTGAGGCTGGTTTTCGGCTGTTGCCGCTTGCGCGTTGTTGTCTCGACGTGGCTGATTTCTGCGGCGATTGTTTGTTGACGGAGCCTTATTCTCGTCCTTTGTCTCATGCTGTTCGCGCTGTTCCGGCCTGTTTTGCGCTTCTTGCTGCTGGTTGCGCTGTCGCCTGTTTTGCTGTTTCTTGTCCTTGTGTGCCGTTTGGTTGCGGTCGTTGCGGCGACGATTCTTGGCCGAGTTGTTTTTGCGCGGACGTTCCTCTGTGTTGTATTCGGGTGCTTGTCCGAGTGCTTCGGGCAGGGGCAGCTTCTCCACCTCGCTGCCCAAGAATTTTTCGATTTGCTGGAAATAGTGGGCATCGTCTTCTGAAACGAAGGTGATGGCCGTTCCCGTGCGGGCAGCGCGAGCCGTGCGACCAATGCGGTGCACATAGTCTTCGGCATCGTGGGGCACGTCGTAGTTGATGACCATGGTGATGTCGTCGATGTCAATGCCGCGCGAAATCACGTCGGTGGCCACGAGCACATCAAATTGGCCGCTCTTGAACTTGAACATCACGTCGTCGCGGGTGGCCTGGTCGAGGTCTGAGTGCATCTCGCCACAATTGATGTGCTTGCGTTGCAGTGCTCCGGCCACTTGTTTCACCTTCATTTTGCTGCCGCAGAAGATGATGACGCGTTGCAAATCGTTATTCTTGAACAGCTGGTTGATGATGCCAATCTTCTGTCCTTCATGGCACACGTAGGCGCTCTGATGAATTTTTTCAGCCGGTTTGCTCACGGCCAATTTAATCACCTTGGGCTGCTTGAGCAACGTTTTGGCCAGCTCTTCAATCTTCTTGGGCATCGTGGCCGAGAACATAATGGTTTGGCAATTCTTGGGCAGTTTCTTAGCGATTTTCAGAATGTCGTCCGAGAAACCCATGTCCAACATGCGGTCGGCCTCGTCTAAAATGAAGAACGACACCTTGCTCAAATCGACGTTGCCCAAACTGATGTGGGAGATTAAACGACCCGGTGTGGCGATGACAACGTCAGCTCCCAACTGCAGGCTCTTAAGCTCTTGGTCGTAGCGGTTGCCATCGTTTCCGCCATAAACGGCCACGCTGCTCACGCCGTTGAGATAGTAGCCAAAGCCTTGCATGGCTTGGTCAATCTGTTGTGCCAGCTCGCGGGTGGGGCTCATGATGAGGCAGTTGATGGCTTTCTCGGGATAGCCGCCATCATCGAGCTTGCTTAGAATGGGCAGCAAATAGGCTGCTGTTTTTCCTGTTCCCGTTTGTGCAACGCCCAAAATGTCGTTGCCATTTAAAATTTCTGGTATACACTTTTCCTGTACAGGCGTGCATTTCTCGAACCGCATATCATAGAGGGCATCGAGCACATTGTTGTTTAAATTTAATTCGTCGAAATACATAAATTTGTTTATTTGGGTGCATGTCGGTAGCAAAAATAGGCTACGACAGCAAAAATAATATTGGGTATCCAGGCCGCAATGAAGGGTGGAAGGTTGGCGTTGATGGCGAATGTCGAGGAAACGGTTTGCAGCATGATGTAAATGAAGCTTAGGGCTAAACCGATTCCTAAATACAAGCCCATGCCTCCCTTGCGTTTCTTGGCCGAGAGCGAAAGCCCAATGACCGTGAGGATGAATGAGGCAAAGCTGGCTGCTATTCGCTTGTGATATTCCACTTGGTATTGCACCACGTTGCTGGAACCCCTGTTTATTTGTTTTGAAATGTAATCACTTAATTGTGGACTGGTGAACGTCTCTTGCTGTCCTTTTGAATAAATCAGGTCGGTTGGCTCCATGAGAATGAGCGAGTCTTTCTTAGCACCGCTTTCAATCACTTCACGGTAGCCGTTGAACTTCCTGATTTTATAATTTTGCAATGTCCAGTGATATTTGGCATCGCTGATGGTGTCGTATTGAATTTCCATTGCCGTCAGGTGGCTGATGAGTTTCTTGCCATAAAATTTGTCCAGCGAGAAACCGTAACCACGTTTGGCGTTGTTATCGTAGTGTTGGATGTAGGCAACCGTGCCACGTCCCACTTGCAGCATCACGTTGTCAGCAGCTGTGTTGAGCTTTTTGTTCTTATAGAGCGACTCGAAGTTCTGTTTGATAATGTTGCTGTGAGGAATAACGTAGCCACTGAGATAGAACGAAACGGCAGAGATGAGGATGCACGAGAGCATGTAGGGGCGCATGAGCCGTTTAAATGAAACGCCTGCAGCCAACATTGAAATGATTTCGCTGTTGCCAGCCAATTTTGATGTGAAGAAGATGACGGCAATGAAGACAAATAGTGGGCTGAAGAGATTGGCAAAGTAGGGGATGAAGTTAAGATAGTAGTCGAAGATAATCGCTTTGAGCGGTGCGTGATACTCGGTGAATTTTGCCAAGTTTTCGTTGACGTCGACAACAATGGAGATACTAATGATGAGCGCAATCGAATAGATGTAGGTGCCGATAAACTTCTTGATGATGTACCAATCTAACCGCTTGATGTAGCGTAACGGGTTGATAAAGTACAACCGTGAGAGGTGGCGCGCAACGAAAGCCATCATCCTGAAAAGCCATGGCAAATACTGCTTAAACCAGGCTATGAGGTGTTGCGTCCATGCAGTGCGTTGTCCAATCCAACGCAACATACGATAACGCTTGTGATGTTTCCTTAATTCGCTAAAATCAACCATGTTTGTCTATAAACGTTGCCCAAGACGCTCAATAACCGATTTCTTCCAACTGATAAAGTTGCCTTGTTGGATGTGCTGGCGTGCGTCGGTTACTAAGCGCAGATAGAATGCCAAGTTGTGGATGCTGCCAATCTGCATGGCCAACAATTCCTTTGCTTTAAAAAGATGGTGGAGATAGGCTTTGGAGGTGCATTTGTCGATGTCGCAACCATTGGCGTCAAGTGGCAAAAAGTCGTCTTCCCATTTCTTGTTGCGCATGTTCATCGTCCCTTCATAGGTAAAGAGTAGCGCATTCCGTCCGTTTCGTGTGGGCATAACGCAATCAAACATATCAACACCACGTTCGATAGCCTCTAAGATATTTTGTGGCGTACCCACGCCCATGAGATAACGTGGCTTATCTTTTGGCAAGATGTCGTTCACCACTTCTATCATCTCATACATCACTTCCGTAGGTTCACCAACAGCTAATCCACCAATGGCGTTACCGTCGGCACCCTTGTCAGCAATGAATTTTGCAGCCTCTTGGCGCAGATCCTTGTAAGTGCATCCCTGTACAATGGGGAAGAGGCTCTGCTGGTGACCATAGAGAGGTTGGGTCTCTTGAAATCTTTTCAAGCACCTGTCGAGCCAGCGTTGTGTGAGTTGTAAGCTCTTTTTAGCATAGTGATAATCGCTCTTTCCAGGAGGGCATTCATCAAAAGCCATCATGATGTCGGCACCAATGATGCGTTCGGTGTCCATCACATTCTCGGGCGTGAAGAAGTGCTTGCTTCCATCGATGTGTGATTGAAACACACACCCCTCTTCGGTCAACTTGCGGATGCCAGTGAGCGAGAACACCTGGAAACCACCACTATCGGTTAGGATAGGATGCTGCCAACCATTGAAACCATGTAGACCACCGGCTTTCTGCAAGATGTTAAGTCCCGGGCGTAGGTAAAGGTGATAGGTGTTACCCAAAATGATTTGTGCCTTTACTTGTTCAATGAGCTCGCTGAAGTGTACTCCTTTCACGGTGCCCGCTGTACCAACGGGCATGAAAATTGGGGTCAGAATCTGCCCATGGTCGGTAGTGATAACACCAGCTCTGGCATTGCTCTCGGAGTCGCTGTATTGGACATCAAATGTCATTTCTTCTCTTCTTTTTCGTCGGGGATAGTGAAGGCCACGGCATTCTCCACACGTTCATCAGTCAATGCAATTTCCCATACCTCAAGAATGGTGTCGACATAGTGGAATGTTAGTCCTTCCAAATATTTAGCAGGAATTTCTTCAACATCCTTTCGATTGTCTTTGCACATGATGATGTCGGTGATGCCTGCACGCTTTGCGGCTAAAATCTTCTCCTTTATTCCACCCACAGGAAGCACCTTTCCACGCAATGTAATCTCACCCGTCATGGCCAAGTTCTTGCGTACTTTACGTTGCGTGATGGCCGAAGCGATAGACGTTGCGATGGTGATACCGGCTGAAGGACCATCTTTAGGCGTAGCACCTTCGGGCACGTGGATGTGGATATTCCAATAGTCAAACAGACGGTAATCAATGTTGAGTTGTGCCACGTGGGCTTTCACATACTGCAAGGCAATCATGGCCGACTCTTTCATGACATCGCCGAGATTTCCTGTGAGTGTGAGTTTGCCACCTCTCCCTTGATTGAGCGATGTTTCAATGAACAGGATTTCACCGCCGACACTGGTCCAAGCTAAGCCTGTCACAACTCCTGCGTCACTGTTGCCTTGATAGATATCGCGATAGAAGGGAGCTTTACCTAAAAGAGCTTCGACACGAGTGGGGTCAATGTTTGTGTTACCAATGGAACTCGTCACTTCTCCTTCATAAACCAGTTTACGCAACGCCTTATTGATTTGCTTTTCTAATTGGCGCACACCACTCTCACGGGTATAGCGTTCAATCATAAATTCCAATGCAGCTTTGTTGAATTTGATGTGTGGTACGAAAGTATCTAAGCCTGTGTTTTTGAGTTCTTTGGGTACGAGGTGGCGCTTAGCAATCTCAATCTTCTCTTCGGTGATGTAGCCACTCACTTCAATCAGTTCCATACGGTCTAATAAGGGACGCGGGATGGTGTTAAGGTCGTTTGCGGTGGCAATGAACAGCACCTTTGAGAGGTCGTAGTCTACGTCTAAGTAATTGTCGTGGAATGCATTATTCTGCTCAGGATCCAACACCTCTAACAAGGCTGACGAGGGATCGCCGTTGATGGTGTTCTGGCTCACTTTGTCAATCTCATCCAAGATGAAAACAGGATTGCTTGCTCCCGCCTTTTGTATGCTCTTGATAATGCGGCCTGGCATGGCACCGATATACGTACGGCGATGCCCGCGGATTTCTGCCTCATCGTGCACGCCGCCCAATGACACCCGCACATATTTGCGGTTCATGGCAGCAGCAATGCTCTTGCCCAATGATGTTTTGCCGACACCTGGAGGACCGTAAAGGCAGATGATGGGAGATTTCAAATCGCCGCGCCGCTTCAACACGGAGATGTATTCGAGGATGCGCTCCTTCACTTTCTCCATGCCATAGTGGTCGTGGTCAAGTACTTTGGTAGCTTTTTTAATGTTGAGGTCGTCTTTGGTGTAGATGCCCCATGGTAGATTAACCATGTTTTGGAGATAGTTAAGCTGCACACTGTACTCCGGACTTTGTGGATTGTAGAGTTCCAACTTGTCGAGCTCGCGTTCAAAGATGGTCGCCACATTGTCGTTCCATTTTTTCTCGGCAGCTTTCTCGCGCAGCTCTTTCACTTCGGGTGATCCTTCACCGTGGCCAAGTTCTTCTTTGATATTTTTAATTTGCTGCTGCAAGAAGTATTCGCGTTGCTGTTCGTCAAGATCCATGCGCGTCTTCTGCTGAATATCTTGCTTGAGTTTCAGCAGTTGGATTTCTCGTTCGAGGGCTTTCAGCAAGCTGAATGCACGCTCAGCGATGTCATCTTTCTCAAGCAGTTTAATTTTGTTTTTGATGGGGAGCGGCAGATTGCAGCAAATATAGTTGATGCCAATCACGCTGTGCCGGATACTCGAAAGAGCATATTGTGCTTCGTCGGGCATCTCGTCGTTGAGACTGATATAATTGCTGGCACTCTTCTTCACAGTTTCATAGAGCGCATTGAACTCTTTGTTGAGGGTGGGCATTTGGTCGGCATAGGGCACCACTTCGCCCAAATAGAACTTTTTTCCTTTGTTGAGCGAAGCCAAATGGCAACGTCCTAAAGCCTGAACGATGGCAGTGAAGTTGCCGCCGGGACCAGGCATATCGATGAGCTTCACAAGCTTTCCATAGACACCCGTGTGGTAAACATCCTTGTAGGCGGGAGTGTCGACATTGGAGTCGCGTTGGCACACAATGGCACAAACAGCATCGGGGTGTTTATCTAAATATTTCACTAATTGCACGCTTGACTCGCGTCCCACTAAAATTGGCGTTACAACGCCGGGGAAGACGATAAGATTGCGCGTGGTCAGCACAGGAATCTCTCCTGTTATCTCGGTGTTGAGAAGGTTTGAAATGTCGCCATCATAATCGGCAATCATTTGTATCAATGTATTTTTATTGCTCATTCGTGATTAAAATAACTATTGCGTGCAAAGGTACGTATTTTAATTAGATTTTCAGCTTGCGCACGATGATTTTCCTTGTGTCGGTTGGCAAAATACGACAAAAGTATAAAATAATCGGCTGTTTTTGGCGTTAGGGAAATTAGATATGAGTAATTCTTATTTTCAATTCAAGCAGTTTACGGTTCATCAGGAGGCTTGTGGTATGAAGGTGGGCACAGATGGTGTGTTGTTGGGCGCATGGGCACAAGGCGGACAGCGCATGTTAGATATCGGCACGGGCACGGGTCTGGTGGCGTTGATGTTGGCACAACGCTACAAGCAGTCGCGCGTGGTAGGCATTGAGATTGATGAGGCCTCGTTTCAACAGGCACAGCGCAACGTCATGGATAGTCCGTTTGCTTCGCGTGTGACGGTGGTGCACGAGGCTTTGCAGCAGTTTTCGTCCGAGGAAACGTTCGACAGTATTGTGAGCAATCCACCATTCTTTGTCGATGCATTACGGGCTTCGGGAACGAGCCGCTGTGTGGCACGCCATGCCGACACACTGTCTTATGCCGATTTGTTTGCGGGCGTGGTTCGGTTACTGTCTGCAGCGGGATGCTTTTCGGCTATCATCCCAGCCGATTGTGCCGCTACTTTCGTGGCCGAGGGCTATCATCATGGTTTGGTACCCACGCGGCAATGCGGTGTAAAAACGTCAGAACACAAGCCTGTGAAACGTTATCTGTTACAGTTTGGCCGCAAGGCCGCTCACCCCTTGACCGAAGAAACGGTGGTCATGATGACTGGCGGTCAACGTTCGCCTTGGTATGTGGCACTCACGCATGACTTTTATGTACGCTGATGGCTTCGTGAAGTGATTTTGCGATGCGATACACTGAATTTAGCTTTATCAGACAAAACGAAGAAAAGTTGTAATCTCTCACAAGGGATTAGGAATGTGGCGCGCAGTGAAAAGGAAGCTATTTTTTCTGTTCCTGTTCGCTGATGATGCCGTGGCGGTAGGCATAGAGCAATTCTTCCAAATCGGCAATCTGCTTTTTCAACTCTGCACCTTTATCGGTGTCGGCCACCAGCATACGATGACTGCTCATTTCAACAATCTGAATGGTTGATTTGATGTCGGTTCCGCGTAACACAGCATCGGCCGCACTGGTGAAGGGCTCGTGCTGAACCAATTGAAATCCACGACTGTGGAATACGAGTGTGTAGCCGGCTATACCCGTCTCTTTATGGTAGGCTTGTGAGAATCCGCCGTCAATGACCATCAGTTTTCCATTGGCCTTGATGGGGTTTTCCCCGTTGGCCACATGCACCGGCACATGACCATTGATGATGTGCCGATTGTCGCCAGTCACCTCAAAGGCATCGAGGATGTGGTCGACAATAGCTTCGTCGTCACGCAGCAGAAAGTAGTTTCCTTTCTCTTCTTTGTGTGTTGCTTTATCGGCAATAAAATAGCGTTCGAAAGTGGCCATCTTACTTTTGTCGAAGAGTGGACTGTCTGGACCGCACCACAGATAAAGAAAATAGTCAATGGCATATTTCCGTTCTTCTGGCGTGCTGTCGTCTTGAAATGCCGAGCGTATGATCATGCCTATATTTTGGAATAATTCTTTGCCTTTGTAAAATTTCCCTGGTGTGACCATCACTTCTTTCAATTCTCCTTTTTCGTCAAGCGGAATGGAGGCGTGGAAGAGTAGATTTTTGTTTCTCACAGCATACATGCAACCATGTTGCAGGAGCAAGCGGATGTGCTTGTTGAGTTTCTCGCTCACGTGGAATGAGTGGTGAAGCTTGCCCATAAGCGTTTTTTCTTCGAAAGTAAGCTGGCAGGGATGCTTGGGGGCGATGGTTGGGAAATGGCAGCTGGTCAACGGATAGTCCTTTCCGTCGATATGAATTGTGTGCTTGTCGTAGTCTATGTGCTTAAACAGTTCACGGTCATGCATGTTCCATTCAGGATGCGCCTCATAGAGTTGTGCTTCTTCCTTAAATTGTATCACGGCTATGGCTTTATGCATTTGTGCTGTCAGGCGCATCGTTTTCTCATCAACCTTCTTTGCGCCTCCACTCAACCGCGGCATAAACTCTTCGCATGGGTCGTCTTTATAAACCTCCATGGCGAAAGTAGCCAATGGGACAAGATTGATACCATAGCCTTCTTCTAAGGTGGTGAGATTGGCATAGCGCAGGCTCAATCGGATGACGTTACAGATGCAAGCATTATTACCTGCACAAGCTCCCATCCATAAGATGTCGTGATTGCCCCATTGAATGTCCCAGCTATGATAGTGGGCCATCGTGTCCATGATAATGTGTGCGCCGGGGCCTCTATCGTAGATATCACCTAAAATGTGGAGCTGGTCAATCGCTAATCGCTGAATGACGTTACAGATGGCAATAATGAAATCGTCTGCGCGGCCTGTAGAGATAATGGTGTCAATAATAACATTCACATAGGCCGTTTTGTTAGAGTTGTTCTCCGTGTGTTCGTGGAGCAACTCCTGAATGATATACGAGAACTCTGTAGGTAATGATTTACGTACTTTCGAGCGTGTATACTTGCTCGAAACGGTGCGGCAGACAGATACTAATTGGTGGAGTGTGATGTGATACCAGTCTTTGATGTCAGTCTCGGTCTCTTTCACCAATTCAAGTTTCTGCTCAGGATAATAAATCAGCGAGCAAAGTTCACGTTTCTCTTGTTCGCGCAAAGTATTCCCAAAAAGTTCATTCACTTTGCGCTTGATGTTTCCTGAAGCATTCTTGAGCACATGTTGAAAGGCTTCATACTCGCCATGGATGTCAGCTAAAAAGTGCTCTGTCCCTTTAGGCAAATTCATAATCGCCTGTAGATTGATAATCTCTGTACTTGCATCGGCAATTGTAGGGAAGGAGTTCGACAGTAATTGCAGATAGCGAATATCTTTCTCTATATTATATTTCTTCATATGATAGTTTTATTTATATTCTTTGTAAGGCGGTTTTGTAGAGGCGGAATGGGCATAAAGCCTTCGGAAAGCAGTTGTCGTTCCTCCATAACCTGTTCTAAGCTGGCCATAAAACCATGAACTTTTAATAGTTGAAGATTTTTAGCCAATTCGTCTTCATCATAATTTGTTTCGTGCATCAAACGCCCCAATTCTTCTATATTCAACGAAAGAATTTGTTTACGCTTGAACTTATATTCCACATAGAGAATTTGTTGTAGCACCTGACAGAGCGTATGTTGCTCTTCTTGCAAATGTAATTGGCTCATGCGTTGATGCATCATGTGCCATACATATTCCTCGTGGTGATCCAATACTTCCTGATAAAATCCCTGCATGGCAGAAGCAAACTCAGTCATAGTAAGGCCTGTTGTTGTCACAGGGTTTTTTAACCATGTGATGGTTGTTTGGGTAAACTGTTGTTGTAAATATTCATATTCATGTTTACCACAAGCATGCCAAGCAACATATTTACCCAGCGTCTTGGGAAATGAGGCTTTACTCCATGGGGCGATTGTGCCTAATGGAGAATAAGCTATAGGAATAAGCTTCGATTTCTCTTGTTGTAAGTTGCGTATGACCGTAGGAGTTGATACCCCTATGACATGAAGAAGATCATAATATCCATCTGTAACAATCGTAACATTACCATCTTTCCACCTTTCTTCAAGGAGATTAAAGAAAGATGTCTCTTGCAAAACATCTTGTTGCAATGATGTTAAGATTTTTATTCTCATATTTGCATTAAAGCTTGTGGCTGCTGAAACTAACCTTGTCTGCACGCCAATATTGGAAGCGGTAGCTAATGCTATGCCAACAATAGGCTATCTCGTGAAAGAATAAACTTGCTGTTCCGATGGAATTTTCAAGAAGTTTATTCACGCGTTTAGCTAATAGAGTTCGTAGAATGATCAGCAGAAGTAATGCCAAGACAGAAGCACATAAAAGTATCCATTGCTGCCGCATAATTCCACCTGCAATTCCCAAGAAAGAGATTATGATGCTGATATATGGCAACAAACTATAAAAAAACATCTTTGTGCGATACCCTACATGTCCATGAAGTTTGGAACGGATAGCCAAGAAATTTGTATGGAGATTTCTCCATTCCTCTTTGCTTTGCTCGTCTTCGTATAGCCATTCTTCTTTGGCAATAGCAATGTCTGTCGTGGTTTTACATGCGTATTCGTTTACAAGGAAATCATATTCACCACGAGCAAATCGGAGATTATTCCTAAATCCGTCATTCTCCATGAACATACTTTTCCGCAGCGCTATATTGGGTGAATTTGTACTCCAAGCGTGCTGGTGCTTTGCAGCACATAAACGATGGTAGGCTTGCATGGCATGTTCAAACTGCCAGAACTTAGGTGTATCATTAGACAAGGCTGCATATCCCATAACAAAGCCTACAGAGTCATTGAAATGATATGCCATTGCAGTCAACCAGTTCGTATGCTGAGGTTTACATGTGGGATCTGTTATCACTATCCATTCCGTTTGTGCTGCCTTCACTCCAAGTGTTATCGCTAATTTCCTACGGCTCATGTAGCGCGAAGAAGTTGGCAAATAGATGACATACAAATGAGGATATTTCGAACATAACTGTTTCATTAAATCCTCTGTCCCAAGATTATCTTTATCTGTAACAACGATAACCTGATAGGAAGATGGATATGTTTGTTCGAGCAAAACAGGCAAATTTTGTGCTAAAGTTGTTGTCTGCTCATGCGCATATAGAACAATACTAATTGGGGGAAGATTTTCTTTCTGCTTTTGAATATCTTCTGTTCTCCCCATTTTTAGCTTATTCAAAAAAGGACTTGTCAGCACAGCAAGTATTGCTATCAATATGATAGTAACACTTATGCCGATGATGATAGGATTAAAAAATAGATTTAAATTATCCATACCTATGATTTTATGTCTGAGAGTTCCTCTGAAGTATAGCTTTGAGGTAATGCTCGACAATTATATTGACTGGCCATAATTTCTCCATACGCTCCTGCACTATGAAGTGCTATCAAGTCTCCACGATGCGTCTTGGGTAATAGGATATCCTTTGCAAAGACATCACTTGATTCGCAAATAGGCCCAACTACATCATATTTTTCTAATACTTCTCTACTGTCGAGATTCTCTATTTGGTGCTGAGCCTGATAGAGTGCCGGACGAATTAAATCGGTCATTCCTGCATCTACAATGATGAACTGTTTTGTAGCTCCCTGTTTCACATAGAGCGCCCGCGTAACAAGGCTACCACATTGTCCAACAACAGCTCGCCCTAATTCAAAATGTAACTGTTGTTCGTCAGACAAATTTAAATATTTTGCGTAGGTGTTGAAATAGGATGAGAAGTTGGGTATGGGATGCTTGTCAGGGTGTTCATAATCAATTCCTAAGCCGCCACCAACATTGATATGCTCAACCTGATGATGAGCTTGCCTTAACTGTTCTATAAGCTGATTGATGCGCTGGCAGAGTGCTATGAAATCATCCATTTCTAAAATTTGACTTCCAATGTGAAAGTGCAGTCCTAAAACGCGGATATGACAAAGTTGCTCAGCTTTTTGAATGATATGCTCCATATCCTTCATAGCTATTCCAAATTTATTTTCAGCTAAGCCTGTTGTAATGTTGGCATGTGTATGTGCACCAATATTGGGATTAATTCTAAAAGCTACGGATGCGATTTTTCCCTTTGCTTTAGCTAATTCATTAATAACTTCTAATTCGGGCTCACTCTCTACGTTAAAACAAAATATGTCATTGTCTAAGCCTAAATTTATTTCCCAATCGCTTTTCCCCACACCGGCAAATACAATCTTTGATGCCGGAAATCCCGTATCTAAAGCTCTTTCTATTTCTCCACCGCTTACACAATCCGCACCGAAACCTGCTTGCGCTATTAAGCGGAGTAGCTTTGGGTTTGCGTTTGCCTTAATTGCGTAATGAACAATATAGTTTTTATGCGCAGAAATCTCTTTTTTTATTTTTTGAAGCGTTCCCTTCAATAGCGCTGTATTGTAGAAATAAAATGGCGTATGTACCTCTTTAAACCTCAGGATGTTTTCTTGATCTATAAGCATTTATTTTTCTTTTAATAAAAAGCTATTGATGCTGAAAAAGCACGTCACTAAGTTGTTGCAGTGCGCGCTGCTTGTCTTGCGCATTGATGAGAAATGAAATGTTGTAGTTACTTCCGCCATAAGAAATCATGCGAACGGAAATTGATTTCATGGCCTCAAGGACTAATGTCTCAAACCCTAAATTTTTCCAATCTAAGTCTCCTACAACACAGACGATGCACATATCATGATCTACGGATACTGTGCCATATTTCTTTAATTCATTTACAATCTCATTTAAGTGAACTTCTGAGTCTATGCTCATTGACACGCCGACTTCACTTGTCGTAATCATGTCTATGGGGGTTTGGTAGCTTTCAAAAATCTCAAATACTTTGCGCAAAAAACCTGTTGCTAAAAGCATCCTACTACTTTTAATTTTAACAGCTGTAATATTATCTTTAGCGGCAACAGCTTTTATTTTTCCTTTAATAATTGTATTATCAATGATGGTACCTTCAGCTTCTGGCTCCATTGTGTTTTTCAATCTCACAGGTATCCCTGCATATTTAGCAGGCTGTATACATGTCGGATGTAAGATTTTCGCACCGAAATAAGCCAGTTCGGCTGCTTCTTCAAAATTAAGTTGGTGCAATGCTTCTGTTTTCTTTACCACTCTGGGGTCATTGTTATGCATCCCATCAATGTCGGTCCAAATTTGGATTTCGCTTGCAGAAAGCGCTACACCAATGAGTGAAGCCGTATAATCGCTTCCTCCTCGCAAAAGATTGTCTACCTCTCCATAGGCATTTCTGCAAATGAAACCCTGCGTCATGTATATTTGAAAGCCTTGATGATGCTCCATGATTTTCCCCAATTCCGTTTTTATAAATTCTAAATCGGGTTCACCATTTTTGTCTGTACGCATAAAGTCGAGGGCATTGAGCAATATGGCCTTAATCCCTTTTTCTTTAAGATAGTTCACAACCATATTGGTACTCATGATTTCTCCTTGCGCAACAATATTTTTTTCTTCAAAACTGGTGAATAAATCTTTTGTAAATGAACGCAGATATTCAAACTCCTTTAATAGGAACGCTTTCGTTTTTAATTTGTATTCTTCTGTAGAATATAAATCTTGCGCATGTTGCAAATATTTTGCTTCAAGTTTATTAATCACTTCATTTGCGCCTTCTGGATTTTTTTTATAGAGGTAATCAGCAATCTCTATCAACGCATTTGTTGTGCCGCTCATCGCCGAGAGAACAACAAATGTGGGTTTTGAAGATGCGGTAACTAATGATGCGACTTCTTGCATGCGGCTAACCGTACCAACAGAAGTACCACCAAATTTCATAACTTCCATACTCATCCTTGTATTTGTTATTTTGTTATGGCTTTGGGTTGTTGACACGCTCGGCATCTTCTGCGAAAGCTATGTGATTATATTCTTTTGTGACCTCTGTAAGAATACCATTCTCACAGCGATATACGATACCCGGGATTTTGTTTAACAACGTTATGTTGTGTGTGGTAATCACGACGGCCGTATTAGCTCTTGTGATGTTTTTTAGTAAATGAATAATATCACTTGCTGTTTCAGGATCGAGGTTACCTGTCGGCTCATCTGCCAAAATTATCTTGGGCTCATTTAAAATTGCTCGTGCAATAGCAACACGTTGCTGCTCTCCTCCCGATAATTCATGTGGATATTTATCGATCTTATCCAACAAGCCCACATCAGAAAGTGTTGTCTCAATGCGCTCATTTATTTCTTGCTCATTTTTCCATCCCGTAGACTTTAGGACGAATTCAAGGTTTTTTCGTACACTTTTTTCGTGCAGCAGTTTAAAATCTTGAAAGATAATGCCAAGCTCTCTGCGCAAGGCCGGTACTTCTTTTCGTTTTAAAGTCAGCATGTCGCGTCCCAGGACTTCGGCTTTCTGTTCGTCCTTTTCAGCATCCTTGTATAAATCAAGCTCGCAATATAATGTTTTGAGCAAGCTTGTTTTTCCAGATCCGACTTTGCCGATAATATAAATAAATTCTCCTTCTTCAACCTGAAAACTCACATCTTTCAAGACGAGATTATCCTCTTGGTAAATGTCTATGTTGTTGTAGTCAATTAAACTCATGCTTTGAAAAACTTAATGTTGTTATGGTTTCATGAAAAATATCTAATGAAAAATGATAGCCACAAAGGTAGACAATATAATTTAGAAAAAAGAATGTATGATTTCTTTTTCAACTTTATACGGCTTTGCGTTATAATTTACCTGCAAAAGTGTAGCAGTTGGGAAATGAGGATGAGAAATCTTTGGGATTCTCCTTAAAGAGTCCGTAAAGACTGCTGCCACTGCCGCTCATCGAAGCGTAGCATGCACCTTGCCGATAGAGTTCTTCCTTAATTTCTTTCAGCTGCGGATAGTTTTTGAATACCGATGTCTCGAAATCGTTTGTCAACTCATTCTTCCATGTTTCAACAGGTTGTTTCACGATGTCTTTGCAGCATGTTGTGGGTCGTTGTGGTACAACATGGGCGTAGGCTTCTTGTGTAGAAACAGCAACCGGCGGTTTTACAATGCCGATGTAATAGGATTGTAAGAGGTTTTGGAGCTCATCCATGGGCGACAAATTACTACCAATTCCCTCAGCAAAAGCAGCTTCATTGCGGATAAAAAAAGCACAATCTGCGCCCAAATTTGCAGCATATCGTTCCATCTCTGCATAGCCTAAGTTGAGGCGGAAACGCTCATCCAACAATTTTATCATGAATGCGGCATCGCTTGACCCGCCGCCTAATCCTGCCTGTGAGGGTATTTGTTTGTAGAGATGAATGTGGATGCGCGGCAATTTGAAATCGTGTTTCAGCAGTTGATAGGCTTTCACCACAAGGTTGTCTTGTTCGTTGCCTTCCAGTTTGTTTCCCGTTATTTTAAGATCGCAATCGGTTGTCGACGGGAAGTTTTCGTCCATGTTTTTAATTTCGAGTGCATCACACAATGGAATGGGGTAGAAAATGGTCTCAATATTGTGATAGCCATCGCTTCTTTTTTCGACGATGTTGAGCCCGAGATTGATTTTTGCGGTAGGAAATAAAATCATGTGTTTATGCTTATTTTTATAGGTTGCAAAAATACAAAAAATAGATTTAGCGAGGCGGCTTATACTTAAAAAAATGATTACCTTTGCCGAAAATCAAAAAATTTTATGGTAGAAAGTAGTACTAACGGTGCCCGGCGCCGAAAGGGAACACAACAGATAGACACCACCTATGGGCATTTGCAGCCACAAGCCACCGACATCGAGCGGGCTGTGATTGGCGCGTTGATGATTGATAAAGATGCTTTTTCGGTGGTTTCGGAAGTGATTTGTCCCGAGACTTTTTATGAGCCTCGAAATCAAAAGATTTATCAAGCGATTCAGAATTTGAACATGACTGAGCGTCCCGTTGACATCATGACGGTGACCGAGGAGCTGAAACGCAATGGCACTTTCGAAGAGGTGGGCGGCTTGCCCTATTTGATGGAGATTAGCGACCGTGTGGCATCGTCGGCCAATGTCGATTATCATGCGCATGTCTTGGCACAAAAGTTTTTGGCACGGCAGTTAATTCAATTTGCCAGTAGGGTAGAGGAGAAGGCGTTTGACGACACGGTTGATGTAGATTTGTTGATGCAGGAGGCCGAGGGTTCGCTCTTCGAGATTTCGCAGCGCAACATGAAGCAAGATTACACCCAGATAGACCCTGTGGTGAAAGAGGCCATCGACATCTTGCAAAGGGCTTCGGCCAATAAGGATGGTTTAACGGGTATTGCGACAGGCTACACAAAATTAGACGAAATAACGAGTGGCTGGCAGAAGAGCGATTTGGTGATTATTGCCGGTCGGCCTGCAATGGGTAAAACCTCATTCGCTTTGAGTTTGGCCAAAAATATTGCGGTTGATTACCAAGTGCCCATTGCTTTTTTCTCGCTCGAAATGAACAATGTGCAGTTGGTAAACCGTTTGATTTCCAACACGTGTGAAGTGGCAGGTAGCAAGATTTTGAGTGGACAACTCACGCCCGATGAATGGGAACGTTTAGACAAGAATTTGAGAAAGCTCACCGGGGCGCCTATTTATGTGGACGACACCGCCAGTCTCTCGGTTTTTGAACTGCGCACGAAAGCGCGCCGACTGGTGCGCGAGAAAGGCGTGAAGCTGATTATGATTGACTATTTGCAGCTCATGAATGCCAACGGAATGAAGTTTGGCAGTCGTCAGGAAGAGGTGTCAACCATTTCGCGTTCGCTCAAAGGTTTGGCTAAAGAATTGGACATTCCCATTTTGGCCTTGTCGCAATTAAGCCGTAATGTGGAAGGTCGTGAAGGCTTGGAGGGCAAGCGCCCCGTGTTGAGTGATTTGCGTGAGTCGGGTGCCATTGAGCAAGATGCCGATATGGTGCTTTTTGTGCATCGTCCCGAATATTATCATATTTACGAAGACGAACATAAAAATGACTTGCGCGGCATGGCACAAATCATCATTGCCAAGCACAGAAAGGGCGCAACGGGCGATGTGTTGCTCACGTTTAAAGGTGAGTTTACCAGTTTTCGCAATCCCGATGAGTCTTATCATTCGATGCACGATGGTGGCGAAATCGTTGGCTCACGCATGAATGGCGGTGAAAGTAATCCGCCGGAGAGCTATCCATTAAGTGACGCTCCATTCGAAGAAACACGTGTCGATGTGCCCTTCTAACGCCGCGCATGGAATAGTATAAAAAGATTTTGGTGTTTGCCGATGGTTGAGCAAGCACCATTTTTCTTTGGAACCGGCTTGCTAACAACTTAGCAAACGCAAAAAAACGATTTTGGGCCTTGCTAAAAACTTAGCAGGGCAAAAAAAACAATTTTGGGCCTTGCTAAAAACTTAGCAGGGCAAAAAAAACGATTTTGAGGCCTGCTAACAACTTAGCAGGGCAAAAAAAATGATTTTGAGGCTTGCTAAAAACTTAGCAGGGCAAAAAAAATGATTTTGAGGCTTGCTAAAAACTTAGCAGGGTAAAAAAAATGATTTTTGGCCTTGCTAACAACTTAGCAGCCGTAAAAAAATGATTTTTGGCCTTGCTAACAAATTAGCAGACGTAAAAAAAATAATTTTACGGCCTTGTGTAGCATCGTAATGCCTCTATTTGCCTTTAAATTGGGCGTTTTGTTTTCGCATTTCAGTGAAATTTGCTATTTTTGTCTCGCTAATTACAAATTCATTATTGCATTGGCACGTGCTATTCCTTTACATCCTGACATTTGTCGCAGCTTGAACAATAGGCTGTTGCTTATGCTTACCGGCTTGAGCCTGCTCTTGCTGTTGGGAGGTTGTGCGTCGGCTCCGAAGCAAAGGATTGATGCGCTCAATGGCAAGTCTTATGCTTTTCACTACCGCAATTTAGACTCGGCCAAACATTATGCGGAGCAAGCATTGGCTTTGAGCCGGCACGATGACGAGGGACAAGCTGAAGCACTCAATAATTTAGCTTTCGTAGCCACGATGCGCATGAATTATCAGGCGGCCTACGGGCTGTTGAACAAGGTGAAGAAGATAACAGACAACCAAATAGAATTGTTTGTGAGTGATGTGCAAGCCATGCGTCTTTGCCAGCGCCAATCGCGCAACAAATCGTTCTACACGTATCGGGAATTGGCATTGCGCCGCTTGCGTCGCATTCGTGAAGAGTGGAAATATCTGACCTCGTCGCAACGACGGCGGTTTACTTATGCCGAAACGGAATTTGACATCATCACCTCCACCTATTATTATTATGTGGGCTTGAAGCGGCAATCCATCGAAGCGTTGAAGCAGATTGATCCCTATGGAGCCATTCAACAAGACACGGCACAACTGCTTTCCTATTATTATAACTTGGGTACGGGAAGCATCATCGATAAGGGGAGCAGCCAAGAGATTGCACAAAAAGAGTTCGATTATTTGATGCGCTGCTATGAATTGGCACGCCACAATGGTTATGTGTTTTGGGAAGCCAATGCCATGCAAGCCATCAGCGAGCTTTTGATCGACCCTTCCGATCGCAAATTCCTTATTCGAAACAACATTCCTTTCATTCAGCACCTCAACGTCGACAACCTGCCTGACTCGCTTTTGGCAGGCAACTTGGCGCAACGTTCACTCAACATGTTTCGGCAGTTTGGCGATGTCTATCAAATAGCCGGTTCCTATCGCACCTTGGCACAATGCTATTGGCAACTCGGCGATTATAAATCGGCGCGAATGTGCTTAGACAATGCTTTGAGCGACACCATTATTAATCGTGCGCCCGACTTGGTTTCCTCTATCCGCGAGCAAATGTCATTGGTCTTTGCGGCCATTGACGACAAGGCACAAAGCGATTATAACCGAAATGTTTATTTAGACTTGCAAGAGCAAACCCGGCAAGATAAGCAGCTCGAGGCGCGTGCCGACCAGCTCAACAAATCGGCGGCTCAGCTCAACGGCATGCTCATTGCCGTGGCCACCATGATTGTTGTGGTGGTGGTTTTATTGGTCATATTCGACCAAATGCGTCGCCGTCGTGACAAACAATTTTCGGTAGAGCAATTGCTTTCGCCTTTAGAGCAATGGCAAGTGGAGGAAGAAGAGCGGCTGGCGCAAATCGATGAGGCTTTGCAAGCTGTGGAAGACCAATGCCACGTGGCCGAGCTTCATTTGTCGGACAATTTGCGTCGCAACATTGAGCAGCGTGCTAAGGTGGCTTTGGTGAACGTCATCACTCCGCTTATTGATCGCATTTTGCACGAGATTGATGTGTTGAATCATCGACACGAGTCCCCTGCAGAGCGTGCCGCACGCTATACTTATATTGGCGAGTTGGCCGGCAAGATTAATGAATATAATAATGCGCTGACGCAGTGGATTCAGTTGAAGCAAGGGCAACTCAATCTCAACATCGAGCGCTTTGCATTGCAAGATTTGTTTGACATTGTTGAAAAAAGCAGCTTTAGTTTCAAAAACAAAGGCATTCAGCTGATAGTAGAGCCTTCGAAAGCCATTGTAAAAGCTGACCGGGCGCTCACGCTTTTCATGCTCAACACGCTGGCCGACAATGCACGTAAATATACGCCTTCGGGCGGGCATGTGTGGATTGCGAGCCAAGTGCTCGAAGCAGAAGGTGCTGTTGAAATTGCAATTCGGGACGATGGCGAGGGCATGTCGCCCGCACAAGTGGCTCATTTGTTCGAGCATAAAGTGATTGTAGACGAATGTTTGCAAGGGCAGGAGCAGGTGGAGACTGAAAAATCCCATGGCTTCGGTTTGATGAATTGCAAAGGCATTATCGAGAAATATCGCAAAGTGAGCAAGATTTTCTCAGTGTGCTCGCTCACAGTAGAGAGCCAGCTTGGCAAAGGAAGCTGCTTCAAGTTTAGGCTGCCTCAGGGCATGCAGCGCATGTTATTGCTGCTGGGCGTTCTGCTGAGTTCTGTTTCTTCGTGGGCTGAGCCCCACTATTTGCTCAAGCAAGCAGCCAGCTTTGCCGATAGCGCTTACTTCTCTAATCTCCGCAGAGACTACACCATGACATTGGCTTACGCCGACAGTTGTCGTCAATGCCTGAACCGCTATTACCGCCTTGCTCATCCCAAAGCTGTCGACACGTTGCGCTATGTCGGCACGGAAGTGGTGCCAGCCGAGATCAATTGGTTTCGTCAGCAAGTGAAAATGGATTATAACATCATTTTGGACATGCGCAACGAGACGGCCGTTGCCGATTTGGCTTTGCACCAATGGGCAGCCTATCATTATAACAACAGAGCCTATACGCAGTTGTTCAAGGAGACTTCGGCCGACAACTCTTTAGACGAATACGTGCATGTGATGCAACAATCGGAAAATAGCAAAAATGTGGCGGTTGTGCTACTCATTATGCTGTTGATTTCAATCTTTCCAGCCTATTATTTCTTGTATTATCGCTACCAGCTTTATTATCGTTTGGCTGTGGAACGTGTGGGGAAAATCAATGCAGTGCTGTCGGCCGATTTGCCGATTGAAGAGAAGTTGCATGCCATTGACAGACTTTGGAACAAGGGCAATTTCTTATTGAAAACGCCCGACCCACGACTCAATGAGGTGGTTGATCGTATTCGCGTTGCCTTGAAGAGCAGCATGGCTTCAGGGCAGCAAAAGCGTATTGCTTTGGAGCTGGCACACGATGAGCTTCGCCGCATTGAATATGAAAGTCAGCAGCTGCACGTGAGCAACAATGTGCTCGATAATTGCCTTTCGACACTGAAGCATGAAACCATGTATTATCCGTCGCGCATTAAGCAATTGGTGGATGCCGAAGAGAAAAATTTAGCCTCTATCAGCGAAGTGGCTCGCTACTACAAGCAGCTCTATGCTGTTTTGAGCCGGCAAGCCATGTTACAGATCGAGAAAAATCTCAAGGTGACACCCGAGCTGATAAAATACTTATTGCTGTTGCTGAAGAAAATCAGCCACGAAACCGATATGCATTGCCGCATGGTGGACAAAGATACCAGTTACATTGTGGTTGAGGCAGAACTACCCACGCTGCAACTGTCGGCCGATGAACGTGCATTGCTCTTCACACCATCGTCGGTCAATATTGAATACATGGTGTGTCGGCAAATAGTGCGTGAGATAGGCGATGCCACAAATTTGCGTGCTTGTGGCATCCAGGCGCGCCAACGAGTCGGTGGTGGAACACTCGTCGAAATCACTTTACCTCGCAGAATTAAAAAATTAATTGAAATATGAATCCATTTAAAGTAATTATTGTTGAAGATGTGCCACTCGAACTGAAAGGCACAGAAGGAATACTTAGAAATGACATTCCCGAGGCGCAGATCATTGGGACTGCCGATAACGAAGCAGCTTATTGGAAATGCCTAAAACAAGAGGTGCCCGACTTAGTGCTACTTGATTTAGGCTTGGGCGGCAGCACCACCATCGGTGTTGAGTTATGCCGGCATACCAAAGAGATGCATCCTCATGTGAAAGTGCTTATCTTCACGGGTGAAATTCTCAACGAGAAGCTATGGGTCGATGCACTTGATGCAGGCTGCGATGGCATTATTCTCAAGAGTGGCGAAATGCTCACCCGTAGCGATGTTGCCAGTGTCATGGATGGCAAGCGCTTAGTGTTCAATCAGCCCATTTTAGAGAAGATCGTAGCGCGTTTTAAAACAGGAGTTACCAATCAACTCATGCAGCAAGAGGCTTTAGTGAATTATGAAATCGACGAATACGATGAGCGCTTCTTGCGCCATTTGGCCTTGGGCTATACCAAAGAGCAAATCACCAACCTGCGTGGTATGCCCTTTGGGGTGAAGAGTTTAGAGAAAAGACAAAACGAATTGGTACAGAAGTTATTTCATGAGAGTAGTAGTGGTACAGGAATCAATGCCACGCGCTTGGTGGTGCGTGCCATTGAACTGCGCATTTTAGACATTGATAATCTGCATGCCGATGAAGAGTAGGAGAGGGCAGCGCCTCTTTGCCGTGATGATGTTGCTGTTGCTCGTAGCACAAGGGCTGGTTATTTTGGGTTCATGGCTCATCACGGCCATCCTGCCCAGCTTGCAGTTGCGCTCCCTACTGAGCAGTGAAGGCATCCGTTGGTTCTTTGGCCAATTCTCCTATAATCTCGCTTCGCCTATCATGGTGTGGATGCTGGTGGCCACAATGGGGTATGGCTGCATCACCACGAGCGGATTGCTACACTTAAAACGTCCTTTAGACTTCAGACAGCGGTTGGCCTTGCGCTTTGTTGTTTCCGAATTGGTTGTGCTCATCGTCGTGCTTGTGTTGCTCACGTTGCTGCCCCATGCCGTGTTGCTCAACATCGATGGCCATTTGTTTCCTAGCAGTTTCTCGGATAGTATCATTCCCTATCTGTCCTTTTCGGCTTGCATCATGGGTGTAAGCTATGCGTTTTTGTCGGGGCACATCACTTCACTTGTGCAAACCTTTTCTATGCTCTGTTCGAAGTTCGACACTTTGTCACCCCTATTTGTGCTCTACATTGCAGCGGCTCAACTCTTTTGTTCAATCCGTTTTGTCCTCACTGTAGGCGCGCAATAGCTCGCAGAGTCCGATATTCCGTACTTTGCGTCGTAAAATAGACATAATTTTGAGCATAAATGACTCGATTATAGATACGAAAAAGGGCATGCAAGAAGTTTATAAAAAACATTTCGCTGCAATAGGGTGACTACCTTTAAAAGAAAAAGCGTAACTTTGTGTGCACGAAAAGGATAATTTTTTATGGATGAAACAATCGATATAAAAGGGGCTCGTGTAAATAACCTCAAAAATATTTCACTCAGTATTCCTCGCAATCAACTCATTACGATTACCGGTGTGTCGGGTTCGGGCAAATCGTCTTTGGCTTTCGACACGCTTTATGCCGAGGGACAGCGTCGCTATGTGGAAAGCCTGTCGGCTTATGCACGCCAATTCTTGGGGCGCATGAGTAAACCGGAGTGTGATTTTATTCAAGGACTCCCACCAGCTATTGCCATTGAGCAGAGAGTTATTTCGCGTAATCCACGTTCAACAGTGGGTACAAGTACTGAAATCTACGAATATCTCCGTTTGCTCTATGCGCGCATCGGCCACACCATTTCTCCCATCAGTGGTGAGGAGGTAAAACGTCATACGCCCGAAGATATAGTTAACAAAATGTTAGAATACACCGACGGCACGACCATTCTCATTTTAGCACCCTTGCATCTTGGCGACAATCGTACGCTTGAAAAACAGCTTGAAATGTATATGCAAGAAGGTTATGCGCGGGTTTTCATCAACCAAGAAGTTGTGCGTATCGAGGATGTTTTAGATAATGCACAACTGCTTCAGCAGCCTGTTGGAGATTTTTTCTTGGTTATTTCACGCATACGTGTTGACCATACTAAAGATACCCGCACGCGCATGACAGACACTGCAGAAACGGCTTTTTATGAGGGTGATGGAAATCTTCGTCTCAGCATTCAGCCAAGTAATATTGCTTTTGACTTCTCTACGCGGTTTGAAGCTGATGGAATAACGTTCGAAGAGCCCAATGACAACATGTTTTCATTTAATTCTCCTTTAGGTGCCTGCCCCACTTGTGAAGGTTTTGGAACCGTAATTGGTATTGATGAAAAGTTAGTCATTCCGAATACTTCCTTGAGTGTTTATGAAGGTTGCGTACAATGCTGGCATGGTGAGCGCAAGGGAATGTGGCAAAGTGAATTTATTCGCCGAGCTGCCCAAGACGATTTTCCTATCTTCGAACCCTATTACAAGTTGGATAAGAAGTATAAACAAATGCTTTGGCATGGTCTTGATAGCGAAAAAGACATGGATATTCATGAGAAGATTTGTATTGATGCGTTCTTTCAAATGGTAAAAGAAAACCAGTACAAAATTCAATATCGGGTGATGCTGAGTCGCTATCGCGGAAAAACAATTTGTCCAGATTGTCAAGGTATGCGACTAAAGAAAGAAGCTACTTGGGTGAAGGTGAATGGAAAAAGTATCACTGAATTGGTCGAGATGCCTGTAGGATTGTTGAAAGATTGGTTCTGCAATTTAATTCTTTCGCCGCAAGAGGGCGATATATCCAAACGCTTAGTCACCGAAATTCAAAATCGCTTAAACTATTTGGTTGAAGTCGGACTGAGCTACCTCACACTCAATCGTCCTTCCAACACACTCAGTGGCGGCGAGAGTCAGCGCATCAACCTCACAACCTCGCTCGGTTCATCGCTTGTCGGTTCACTTTATATCTTGGACGAACCCAGTATTGGCTTGCACAGCCGAGACACCGATAGGCTCATTCATGTGCTCAGAGAGCTGCAAGAAGTTGGCAACACTGTGATTGTGGTTGAGCATGATGAAGAGATCATGCGTGCAGCCGATTATCTCATTGATGTCGGTCCTGGTGCAGGCAACTTAGGAGGAAATATTGTTTTCCAAGGTAGCACGAAACTGCTTTCGCAAAAAACAGCAGCAGAACTCACAGCAGAATATCCCCAATCCTATACCATTAAGTATCTCACCCATACCGAGACCATTGCTGTCCCCAACTCTCGGCGCACTTGGAATCAATCTATTATGCTGAAAGGTGCACGCATGAATAATCTGAAAGGTGTTGATGCAACCATTCCGCTGAATGTGTTTACATGTGTTACAGGGGTTTCGGGCTCAGGAAAATCATCCCTCATCAAAGGAATTCTCTACCCAGCTCTCAAACGACAACTTGACGAAGTTGCTGATGCGCCTGGAGAATTCACAGCTTTAGAGGGAGATGTAAAGGCAATCAGGCACATTGAATTTGTCGACCAAAACCCCATCGGAAAGAGCACACGCTCCAATCCTGCTACTTACGTAAAAGCCTACGAAGCTATTCGTCAATTATTTGCCGAACAACCATTAGCAAAGCAAATGGGCTTCACTCCACAATATTTCTCATTCAATACTGATGGCGGACGATGCGAGGAATGCAAGGGCGCTGGTGTCATCAATGTAGAGATGCAATTCATGGCCGACCTTGTGTTGGAGTGTGAATCGTGCCATGGACAACGTTTCAAGCGTGACATCTTAGAGGTTAAATTCCACGATAAGAATATCAACGATGTGCTGAACATGACCGTCTCCGAGGCCATTAGCTTCTTCGACGCACACAAACAAAAGACGATTGTTAACCGTTTGCGTCCCTTGGAAGATGTCGGATTGGGCTATATCAAGTTAGGACAGAACTCGAGTACGCTGTCGGGCGGTGAAAATCAACGCGTGAAGTTAGCTTTTTTCATTGGACAAGAAAAGCAAGACCCCACGCTCTTCATCTTTGATGAACCCACGACGGGACTCCATTTTCATGACATTCAACGTCTGCTAACGGCATTCAATGCACTTATTGAGCGTGGGCACACGATTCTTGTCATTGAGCATAATTTGGATGTCATCAAGTGTGCCGACTATGTAATTGACCTCGGACCTGATGGTGGAGATAAAGGTGGTGAACTGGTTTTTCAAGGAACACCAGAGGCCATGATGGGATGTAAACACAGCATCACTGCAAAATATTTGAAAGATAAACTATAAACACGCATAATCGGATGCAGAAAGCGCTTAGCATACTCATTCCCTGTTACAACACCTATTGTGTGGAATTGGTGCGCCAACTTGCCGAACAATGCGAAAACATTGAAGGCTTGCACTATGAGATTATCGTTGCCGACGATGGCAGTTGCGACGAACATATCCGCATGCGCAATAAAGAAATCTTAGAGCTTGACTATGTGATTTATCTCATGCGCAAGGAGAATGTCGGTAGGGCACGCATCCGAAACTTTCTTGCTCAACAGGCGCAATATCCTACACTGTTGTTTATTGATGCCAACATGGTCGTCCCACGTGCTGATTATATTTTGAACTACATGCAGCTTAGCGACTCTACGCGTGTGGCCTATGGCGGTTACCTTTTAGCGCAGGGGGATGAAAGCAATTTAAGATATTGCTATGAGCGCGCGGCGAGTGCAAAAAATCAGCTGAAGGAACGCATCAAGCAGCCCTACCGCAAACTGCGCACTTCTAATCTTTTTATTCTACGTGAGGTGGTGCAGCAATGTCCTTTCGATGAAAACCTGCATCAATATGGCTACGAGGACATGCTCTTGGGAGTGCAACTACAAAAGGCCAATATTCCTATCGTGCACATCGAAAATCCCGTCCTTTTCTATCGCTATGAAAGCAATGTGCAATTTGTGCGGAAGACCGAGGAAAGCTTGCGAAATCTTTTTTTGTTGCGTCAACGCATAGGTGATTTCTCGCAGTTGCTCAACACTGTGAAAACGATGCGGGCGTGGCACGTTGATTGGATTTATCTTAATTATTGGCGCCGAAAGCAACAGGCATGGAAAGCTCAGCTGTGCAGCAAGGCTCCCAATCTGAATGTTTTCAAGAGCTATAAATTAGGCTATCTCATTTCACTCTTTGCGGCAACCGATTCAAATCAACCAACCAACGGTTGTCATGCTGTTTAAGGGCAATGGCATAAACAGCTTTCTCAACCTGATGCGCCACCGTGCCAAGCGTGTCCATCGCCAAGAAATTGGAGACTTCCACCTTGGCGTTCATCTGTTGTTCGTTCTCACCATATTGCAGCGACACCACTTCGCATTTTGCGGCCGATGTCATGGCACGCAGCGCTTCAACATCTTCTTCGTGCACTTGCGATGCGACATATTCCAACCAGCGTTTCGAGTCGGCCGTCACATAAGGCACACACGCCTCGTACTGCCAGTTGAAATAATGTAGTGCAAAAGAATCGACACACGCATCAGCCGCGCCTTCATCTGTGAAATGCTGGCATGAGGAGGTTGAAAACCATAAGCATGCAGAGGCGAAATAAAAAATAAATTTATGCACAAACAACAAATTAAATTGAATGAAATAAAGCTCGTTATCGGCGCAAAGTTAGTGAAATTCCTTGGTTTACTCGGCTTTTCTTAATAATTTTGCCGCAAAGAAACAGGAAAAATGCTGAAGTTTATTTCATTTGGTAGTGGAAGCAGTGGTAATTGCTACTACCTTTATACAGAACAGGATGGTTTGCTTATCGACGCTGGAGTTGGCATTAGAACGCTGAAAAAACACGTTAAAAACTACGGACTTTCTTTAGACAAAATGCATCATTTGCTCGTCACCCACGACCATGCCGACCACATCAAATCGGCCGGCTATCTTAGTCTCGAGCCGGGAATAAACGTATATGCAACCCATAAAGTGCATCAAGGCATAGAGCGCAACTATTGTGTGCGGAAGAAAGTTGTCCCCGAGCACATGAAAATCATTGAGACGAATGCCTCTTTCAACATTGGCGACTTCAGCATCACGCCATTTCATGTGCCCCACGATAGCGCCGACAACGTGGGTTATAAAATTGTTTACCACGGCATCACGTTCGTGCTCATAACCGATGCCGGTCAGGTTACGCCCGATATGCAGCGGCACATCAGCGAAGCCAACTACCTTGTGATAGAGGCCAATTATGACGAAGCTATGCTCCAGCAAGGCCCCTATCCGCAACATTTGAAAGCACGAATTTCGAGCCCCAATGGTCATCTCAGCAACCGCGCTTGTGGCGAGGCGCTCGCTCAGTTTGCCACACCAGCGTTGAAGGCGGTTTGGCTCTGCCATTTGAGCGAAGAGAACAATCACCCGGTGTTGGCACAAAAAACCATTGAAGATATTCTCAAGAGCCATGGTATCATCGCCGGGGTAGACTTTGCTTTAGAGGTGTTGAAGCGGAAAGTGCCCAGCGGATACAAAGAACTCGTTTAGATTTTTGGTGGACAGCGCCGCCGCCAATGTTTCTAATCTGTTTCAGAGCAGAATTGTGTTAGATACAGCGTTTCTAATCTGTTTCAGCGAAAAAATATGTTAGTTATCGCTTCACTAATCCGTTTCAGCGGAAAAACGCGTTAGTTACTGCTTCACTAATCTGTTTCAGCGAAAAAATGCGTTAGTCCCCGGGGGGCTAATCTGTTTTCAAGAAAAAATACGTTAGTCCCCGGGGGATTTTTCAATTTCATTAACGTAAACGCATTAGTCCCTGGGGGACTAATCATTTTTTTAACAAAAGCACGTTAGCCCCCGGGGGATTTTTCAATTTCATTAACGTAAACGCATTAGTTCCCGGGGAACTAATCCATTTCAAAGAAAAAACACGTTAGTTCCCGGGGATCTAATCTTCCCGATTCGTTTTTAGGTGCAACCGCCTTGATAGTCTGATGATATAGCGCAAAGAAAACAATAATATGCATCACTTCTTCGGATGAAATGATGCATATTGAAATGAAATTACCAAGACTTTTCTTTGCCGTCCACCCGATTTAAAAATGGGGCGAAAGAGGTCGTCTGCATGGGAGAGCGTGCTCCAATAAAGCGCCAAAAATGGATTTTTATTTCGCAATCTTTTTTACGCGGCGCTCATGGCGCCCGCCTTCAAAGGTGGCACTAAAGAAGCTGTCTAAAATTTCGGCAGCTGTTCGGTTGTCGATAAATCGTCCCGGCAACACGATTGCATTGGCATCATTGTGCTGACGCGTGAGCTGCGCGATGTCTTTGTTCCACGCCAATCCGGCTCTCACACCTTGATGTTTGTTAAGCGTCATAACCATCCCTTCGCCACTGCCACAAATGGCAATGCCGGGATAAACTTCGCCGTCCTCAATGGCCTGAGCCAAGGGGTGGGCAAAATCGGGATAATCAACACTCTCATCGCTAAACGTACCGAAATCTTTGAAGGCATAACCTTTCGTTTTAAGATATTCAACTACGAATTGCTTCAAAGGAAAGCCGGCGTGATCGCAAGCTATTCCAACCGTTTTAACTTCCATAGGCTTGTATATTTAAAGGTGAAAGGGATAGCCAGAGACGGCCATCCCTTGTTAATTTTTATCGATTCAAAAATGCTTTTACTTCTTTGTAAATATGCTCGGCTGTATAGCCTAATTTCTCGTCTAACACCTTGTAGGGTGCCGAGAAGCCAAAGGACGACATGCCATAAATGGCGCTCTTGGAACCTATGCCAACCAAACCTTCTAATGTAACCGGTAGGCCGGCCGTTAACCCGAATTTCTTTACGCCGGCAGGGAGCACGGCTTCCTGATAGGCTTGGGACTGTCTGCGGAACAATCCCTCGGAAGGAGCACTCACCACGCGCACATGCACGCTATCGTGGCGCAACATTTCGCTCGTAGCTACCAATGTCGATACTTCAGAACCGTTGGCCACTAAGATAATATCGGGTTGCGCGTCCGATTCGCTCACAATATAAGCGCCTTTCGCAACATCCGCATAAGGATTATCTGCTGGCAGCATGTCCACATTTTGTCGCGAGAGAATAAGCGCTGTCGGTGTGTCTACATTCGCCATAGCCAGTTTCCAGCATTCAGCCGTCTCATAGACATCCGCGGGACGGAACACCCGCACACTATCGTAGCCTGCATGGTTTTTTAGCTTCTCCATCAACCTTATCTGAGCTTCTTGTTCAATGGGTTGGTGGGTTGGGCCATCTTCTCCAACTCGGAAAGCATCGTGACTCCAAACAAACTTCACCGGCGTCTGCATCAAGGCTGCTAACCGAATGGCGGGCTTCATGTAATCAGAGAAAACGAAGAATGTTCCCATGGCAGCCACCACACCGCCATGAAGCATCATGCCAATGCACATGTCGGCCATGGTCAACTCGGCCACACCGGCCTGAAAGAATGCGCCGCTGAAATCGCCACGCACCAACTCTTTTGTTTTCTTTAAAAAGCCGTCGGTCTTATCAGAATTGCTCAAATCGGCCGATGCACAGATCATATTGGGCACTTGCTCCGCTAAAATTCCTAAGCATGCGGCACTGGCCACACGTGTGGCAGCACCTTCTTGCAACGTAAGCCCGCTCCAATCAACCTTTGGAGCACGGCCACTAAACCATTCGTCCATCTGCTGTGCCAAATCAGGATTGGCTTCGCGCCATGCACGTTCAGCAGCCCGACGCTCTGCAACCAATTGATTTAATTGCTCTTTTCGCTGTGCATAAAGCTGTGCCACATCATCGAAAATCTCAAAAGGCTGGTCGATATTCCCTCCTAAATGTTTTATGGTGTTGACATAGGCATCTCCACCAAGTGGCGCACCATGCGTTTTCACGCTGTGCTCATAGCTGCTTCCATCTTCTTTCAATGCACCTTTTGCCATGATTGTTTTACCGATTATCAGCGTCGGGCGTTGTGGTTCGGCAATGGCTTCATCAAGTGCATGGCGAATTTCGTCTACGTTGTGCCCGTCAATCGTAACCACTTTCCAACCCCATGCTCTATACTTCATGGCTGTATCTTCGGTACTGACCAAATCGCATTGTGTGGAAAGCTGTACATTGTTGGCATCATAAAACATAATCAAGTTGTTCAACCCCAAATTACCAGCAATACGCCCGACGCCCTGAGAGATTTCTTCTTGAACGGCACCGTCGCTGATATAAGCATAAATTTTATGCTGCATCATTACCGAACCTAACCGTGCCTCAAGGAACTTCTCGGCTACGGCGGCTCCGGCAGCTAACGCATGTCCCTGCCCTAATGGGCCAGAGGTATTTTCAATGCCACGTAAAACATCAACTTCGGGATGTCCAGGTGTAACAGAACCCCATTGCCGGAAGGCTTGAAGCTCGTCCAAAGAAAAATAACCGCGCAAGGCCAATGCTGCATAAAGCATTGGACTCATGTGACCCGGATCTAAGAAAAATCTGTCACGGCCAGTCCATGCTGGGTCTTGAGGGTCATAAACTAAATATTCAGAAAAAAGGACATTGATAAAATCTGCGCCACCCATCGCACCACCAGGATGTCCGGAATGAGCCTTTTCTACCATTGCTACAGCAAGAATACGAATATTGTCTGCTGCGTGATTCATTACGTTAATGTTGTTCATTGCTCTATTATTGGTGTACAAATATACCATTTTTCATTTAGATAGCCAACCGCTATTGCATGTTTTTTGCTTTTCTTGCTTTGATTTCCTGTTTATTTTAAGTTCTTTGAATGATAATCTTTGAAATACAAAAAATCCTCCATGACTGATTTTGCCATAGAGGATTATCTTTTATGTATGGGGATGCATTATCTAATTCTGTCTGCCGCACGAACTAATTTTTCATCTGCTAAAATGGCGTGGCGCGCTAAGACATAGAGCAATAAAGATATCAATGGAAAGAAAGCCGTGAAACGAATTTCCAATGTTGTATCTTGACGTTCAATGCTAAAGAATAAGAAATAGATTGCAACGACATGCCACAACACCAATAAAATAACGTTTATTAAGCACAACTTTGCTTGAAATTTACGCGTTTTGAATGCGGATATTGCCCATACATTGAGTGGCAGCGTGAGCAAAAGCAACACAAATAGGGGAACAGTCTTAAAGTTGGGAATTCCACGCCCCAAACGTTCACACAGATTGGTTACCAACGTATCCATATGCAAATCGTCGCCAACAAATGTCGCCAAAGGAAAGGAAAGGCAGACAAATGTTAGAACTAATGCAATAAGCAGATATAAAGTTTGCTTGCGCTGTATCATTAACCCTCTTGATTGTAATTGTCACGTGTGGGGTCACGCCAATAAACACTTCCCTCTATAAACTCTTCTGTAGCCAAAAGTGTTGGTTTGGGGAGCTTTTCGTAGTAGCGTGAAATCTCTATTTGCTCACGATTTTCGAAAACCTCTTCTAAGGTGTCATTATATGAAGCAAACTCTGACAGCTTTTTATTTAAGTCTTGTTTAATCTCTACTGAAATTTGATTTGCCCGCTTAGCAATTATAGCAACACTTTCATAGATGTTTCCTGTTTCCCGACTTAAGTCCATAATGTTGCGTGTCACTGTATTCACAGGCGCTTTTGATTTCTTATAGTCCATATTATTTATATGATTTTATAATTGATTTTCGTTAGAATGACGCATTGTAAACCGCTTGCATCTTGCGATATATTTCTCTGCTGTAGCCTTTTCTTTTGAATCAGGATATTGATTGATAAAGCCATAACATTCATCTTCTGCATCTTGGTAACGCTCTAACTTTTTTGCTTCAACACTCTGTTCAGCCAACTCGAACTTGCTCTTCATAATCAGTACAGAGAAGTCTTCACGCAAATTAGAGTATGGATAATCTTTCAATGCATTCTGACTGGTAACAATACAAGCCTCATAGTTATTTCCCCCTTCTGTGCAATTACCAAAATACGTTCCAAGATTAAAATATAACTTTGCAGAATAAAGCTCTTTCAAAACTAACTTATCCTGCAATTCGAAAAGTCGCTTCTGTGCTTCATCCTTTAATTTCCCATCAGGATAGAGATCCAAATAGGTCTGGAATGCAGCTATTGCAGTAACAGTCATCGATTGGTCTAAACGTGGCTCAGGCGTTCCCATATACAGACTTTGCCCCTCATAATAATGCGCCATTTCTGCCAAATAACCTTTGGGATATGACTGGTAATAACGCTTAAAAGCTTGCGCTGCACCCTCATAATCCATGCTGTTATATTCGGCCATGGCCAACATGTAGAGGCTTTCCTGCGCATTATCGGTGCCTTTTTCTATATTGATGAGTCCTGTCAACAAAGTAATTGCCTGTGCGAACTTCCCTTCCGCATAGCACTCTTTGGCATACTCATATTTATATTGAGTATTCTCTGTTTTATAGACCTTTGTAAACTCTTGTGCACAACCCGCAAGCAAGATTGCCATGCAGCACAAAAGCATTCCGTTCTTTCTCATATTGGATAATTTAGCGCAAAGGTAGCTACTTTTTCATAATCTACAAAGTAACGAAAACACTTTTTAGTACTTTCGCTATGCGACCATGCTTTTTATGCCGTCTCCGCAAGCTATTTCTTAAAAAAAAGGTAACTTTGCGCCTTGTAATAAGGATACACAAATGAAATTTGAACTTACTTCACCCTATAAGCCTACGGGAGATCAACCGCAGGCTATACAACAGTTAGTCGATGGAATTAACGACGGGACAACTGCGCAAGTGCTGCTTGGTGTTACGGGTTCGGGCAAAACCTATACTATGGCCAACGTCATTGCACAAGCCAATAAGCCAACACTTATCTTGAGCCACAATAAGACATTGGCTGCGCAGCTCTATGAAGAGATGAGAGGCTTTTTCCCACACAACGCTGTAGAATACTATGTATCCTATTATGATTATTATCAACCCGAAGCCTATCTTCCCACGACCGACGTCTATATTGAAAAAGATTTAGCTATCAATGACGAAATCGATAAGTTGCGATTGCGTGCCGTCTCTGCGCTACTTTCAGGGCGGAAAGATGTTGTTATTGTTTCGTCCGTTTCGTGCATCTATGGCATGGGGGCGCCCATTGCAATGGAAGAAAACATCATTCGCATTCAAAAGGGAAAGCAAATAGAGATGAGCGAGTTTCTACGTCGATTGGTGAGTGCGCAATACGTGAGGAACGACATTACTCCCGGACGAGGCATGTTTCGCGTGAAAGGCGATACGGTCGATATTTTCACCACCTACAGCGACAATGTGTTGCGACTCACATGGTGGGACGATGAGCTCGACAGCATTGAGGAAGTAGAAGCCGACACGTTTCATCGTATCGACAGTTTCAATCAATATGAAATCTACCCTGCTACCTTGTTTGTTACCACACCCGAACAAACCACGTATGCCATTCGCGCCATACAAGATGATTTGGCCGAGCGCATTGCCTATTTCGAATCGATTGGCGACAAAGTCAAGGCGCAGCGCATCAAAGAGCGCGTGGAATATGACATGGAGATGATTAAAGAGCTCGGCCACTGCAGCGGTATCGAAAACTATTCACGCTATTTCGACGGACGCCAGGCTGGTGATCGCCCCTACTGTCTGCTCGATTTTTTCCCCAAAGACTATCTCATGATCGTTGACGAAAGCCACGTGAGCGTTCCACAAATAGGCGCCATGTATGGTGGAGACCGCTCGCGCAAGCAAAACTTAGTGGAATATGGGTTCCGACTGCCTGCTGCATTTGACAACCGCCCACTGAAGTTCGACGAGTTCCACAGTCTCATTCACCAAATCATCTACGTCAGTGCCACACCCGCCAACTACGAAATCGAAGAGGCCGAAGGCGTGGTCGTAGAGCAAATCATCCGTCCGACGGGGCTGTTAGATCCTGAAATCGAAGTGCGCCCATCTGAAAACCAAATCGACGATCTCATGGCCGAAATACTCCATCGCATCGACCTGCAAGAGCGCGTGTTGGTGACTACACTCACAAAACGAATGGCTGAAGAGTTGACCGAGTTCCTCTTAAACCACAACATCAAAACCAACTACATCCACAGCGACGTGGCCACGTTAGACCGTGTGAAAATCATGAACGATCTGCGTACCGGTGTCTACGATGTCTTAGTGGGTGTCAATCTGTTGCGCGAGGGGCTCGATCTGCCCGAGGTGTCGTTGGTGGCCATTTTGGATGCCGACAAAGAAGGATTTCTGCGCAACCATCGCAGCTTGACACAAACGGCCGGACGTGCGGCACGCAACGTACATGGCAAAGTCATTATGTATGCCGACAGTATCACCGAGAGCATGCAACGCACCATCGATGAAACGGCACGCCGCCGTAGCATCCAGATGCAATACAACGAAGCCCACCACATCGTGCCCCAACCCATTGAAAAGAAAATTGGCTCGTCGCTGATGGAGCAAACTACCGGCAATGACGATACACGGCAGAAAAAGGAAGCCCCTGACACAAAATATGCACTGTTCAACCCCGTGGGCGGAGCCTTTGTGGCCGACCCCATCAGCCGCGGCATGAGCAAAGAAGCGCTCAAAAAGAGCATTGCCAACACCACAGCGCTAATGAAGCAGGCTGCCAAGGAACTCGATTTCTTGCAAGCCGCACAATATCGTGACGAAATCGTCAGGCTCGAAGCCTTGCTCAGCGAAAAATAAGTTTGCAAGGAAAATCGGACATCTTGATTGCACTTTTTTGATGGAATGTGCCGGATTTCCAAATAAAAATAGTAGCTTTGCAACGCTTTAAAACGAGGAAAGGTGCTCGAGTGGTTGAAGAGGCACGCCTGGAAAGCGTGTGTACGACAAAATTGTACCGGGGGTTCGAATCCCCCTCTTTCCGCAGAATGATAAAGCGTAAAACACTGAAAGATATGATGTTACAAATGTTTTTGGAAATTGTAAACATGATAAAAACAACGCTTTGACTCTCTGAATTTTAACATTATACTTCTGTAAGTGTGGCATAATGTGGTATATTTCGGCATAAAATGACATAAGTTGGTACCCAAATCAGTACCCAAAAATGAAATGGGGGTACTAAAAAAAAGATTATGAAGATATATGTATATTGCGATGCAACGAAGATAAACAGGCAGGGGAGCATACCCGTTATGATTATAGTAAGGAATAACAAGGGGCGCTTTCTTGTGAATACGGGCTTAACGACTAAAGAAAAGTTTACGGGCAGGGAGTTCCCTAAATCAGACAAGACAGAACGGCAAAAACGAATGCTCTTGGACGTTATCTGTTGAAAGTGGAGGATGTGTGCCTGAATAACACGGAGTTGGATAACAAGAGATTAAAGGAGAAGATAAACGAGAAGGTTTTTGCAAAAACTTCTAACGGGTCTAAGACTTTGGCAGACTATATTCTCATTTATCAAAACAGAATGACCAATGAACAGACGAAGAGTATTTATATGCAGACCTACAGACGCGTAAAGGAGTTTGATGCTTCGGCTACGTTTGAAACAATAGACAGGGATTGGCTGGAGCGTTATCAAAGTCATTTTTCTTTAAGTTTGAAAAAGAACACAATAGCAATAGACTTGCGGGAATATACGTGCGGTTTTCAACCGTGCCGTTGATGATGAAGTTACTGTCAAATATCCGTTCAGGAAGTTTAAGATTAGTTCAGAGCGTGTTGCGATACGGGATTTGACGGCAGAACAGATTGCGATGTTCAGGGATTGCGAAGTTGCTCCATGGCTGGAGATTTACAGAGATTTGTTCATGCTTGACTTTTATTTGTGCGGTGTAAACTCGGTGGATTTGCTAATGTGTAAAAACCTTACAAACGGGCGTTTTGTCGGAAAGCGCAGGAAGACGGGCGCCATGATTGATTTGCCTGTTGAGCCTGAAGCAATGGCAATCATACAGAAGTACAAGGGAAAAGATTGGCTGCTAAGCCCAATGGATGACAGGCAGAATTACCGAACATTCGATTTACAATGGAATAGGCATCTGAAGAAGATTGGAAGGGTTGAGAAAATAGAGGGAAAGGACGGGGCGAAGAAAAAGTGCGTGTATCATCCGCTTTTCGGTGACGGCTTTCAGATGACAACCTATGTTGCGAGGTATTCGTTTGCTTCGATTGCAGCTTCAATCGGTATTGACAGGGAAACGATAGCGCTGTGTTTAAGCCATTCGTGGGCTGACGTGACCGACCATTACATCAACTATGATAGAAAGCGTGTAGATAAGGCTGTGCGAAAAGTGATTGATGAAGTGAATAGTTTTAGGGAAGGATAGTAGTTTATGACAAAATATTGGAGATTCTATAAATCAAAAAAAATGTGTGACATTTACAGAGATAAAAACTTGAAGCATTATGGTTTAACTTCATTCCAGATTTTGTGCATCATGCGCAAATTCCAGTTTATAGTTGAAAAGACGGATGAAGAACATAGAGATGATTTTCGTAATGCTACGGATATTAAAGACGTCACAAGAATTCTTGATAGTGCCATACTTTCTATAAAAAAAGAATATCTAAAAAAGGCGTACAAAGATACGTCTTTTTACATTTATGACTATGCAAAGTTTATATTAGTTATAGCCGAATATTTTAAGCAATGCTCTCTTGGCAACGATGTTAGCGATATTAAATGGTATGACGGTACACAAATAAAGATGGAAGATTTTGCTGGTGTGGCAAGTTTTATTCCAAAAATATTTGAAATAGATGACAGTTTCAGATATGATATTAGGTTGATAATAAATGGAGAGCCGCAGATATTTCACAATTCTTTTAAGGCTTTGCTAAGGCTTTGCGAGATTATAGGTTTCCAAAGGGTTGGGAATGCTGACATCAAGATTTGCGGGAGAGGATTGCTTGTAAAGCGAATAAGAAAAGGACAAAAGGAACAATATATAATGATAAACAATGATTGGTATTTATACTCTGGTGCCAGCATACGCCCATGCGTGAAAGTAATGAGAGAAATAATAAGTTTATTTAGTAAAGATATAAGTGTAGAATGGGACATTCATCGATGAATCCCCCTCTTTCCGCAGAAAAAGGACATTGGGTTGGCTGATTGCGCCGAATGTCCTTTTGTTTTTAGGGCTGTTTTTCCAACACACTTCAAAATGGTGACCATTTTGGGGTATTCAGCCGTGAAAGTCCGCATCCGTTGACTTTTTTTGGGGTATTCGGTTGTGACAGTTTCAAAACCAGATTCTTTTGTATTTTCACACCAAAAAGCCAGCATAGGGACTCTGTGCTGGCTTTCTATCTGCTTCTTATCTGTATTTTTAATCGAAGTTCTTATCGTCTAAGTATTCGAAACCGCAATAGGGCACTAAAACTTTTGGAACGCGGATGCCATGGGGCGTCTGATTGTTCTCTATGATGGCTGCAACGATGCGGGGTAGGGCGAGGGCAGAACCGTTAAGTGTATGACACAACTCTATCTTCTTATCTTCCTGTTTGCGATAGCGGCATTTCAGTCGGTTGGCCTGATAGCTTTCGAAATTGGATACCGAGGAAACCTCCAACCAGCGCTTTTGAGCCGCACTCCATACCTCAAAGTCATAGCAAATAGAAGATGTGAAGCTCATATCGCCACCGCACAATTTAAGAATGTGATAGGGAAGTTCTAACTTTTTTACTAAACCCTCTACATGTTGAAGCATTTCGTTGAGCGACTCATAAGAGTGCTCGGGCTTGTCGATTCTTACGATTTCGACCTTATCGAATTGATGCAAGCGATTTAAACCTCGCACATCTTTCCCGTAAGACCCGGCTTCTCTACGGAAGCATGCCGAATAAGCGCATCGCTTGATAGGGAGTTCTTTCTCGTCAAGAATAACATCTCTGAAGATGTTGGTCACAGGTACTTCTGCTGTGGGGATGAGGAAGAGATTGTCTAAGTTGGCATGATACATCTGGCCTTCCTTATCGGGCAACTGTCCCGTGCCGTAGCCTGAATCTTCGTTGACAACGTAAGGTGGCTGCACTTCTAAATAGCCGGCCTTGCGCGCTTCGTCTAAAAAGAAAGCTTCGAGTGCCCGTTGGAACCGCGCCATCTTACCTAAGTAAATAGGGAAGCCTGCACCTGTGATTTTTACTCCCAAATCAAAGTCAACTAAGTTGTACTTTTTCAGCAAATCCCAATGGCACAAAGCTTCATCGCCAAGGTCGGGTTTCGTGCCGCCTTCTTTCACAACAACATTGTCGTTAGCATCTTTACCTTCGGGCACTTCGTCATTAGGAATATTCGGAATAGAAAGCAGCACCTCAGTCATGTCCTTTTGTGCTTTCTCCATAACCTCATTTAGAGCCTTGTCTGCAGCCTTCAGTTCAGCCACTTGGTCTTTTATTTTTTCGGCTTCTGCTTTGTTCCCATCTTTCATCAAGCCACCAATCTGCTTGGAAAGCTGATTTTGTTGTTGTTTGTTAGCATCAAGCTTCTGTTGTGCTTTACGGCGTATCTCGTTATATTCGAGTACTTTTTCAACAGCCTCACGTGCCCCTTGAAAATGTTTTTTCTCAAGTCCTTTAACAACGCGTTCTGTTTCTTCGCTAATCAATTTGAGTGTAAGCATTGATTTCTTTCTTGTTTGATGATTTTATTGATGCACAAAGTTACTATTTTTTTTTGAAGTGGAAAATATTATTTTGCGCTTTCCTTAATCACATAAAGCGGAGCTATCCTAAATGATAAAAAATCCAATTGCACTATGCAATTGGATTTTATGGTTTGTTTGGAATAAATCTTTTTCTTTATTTATGCTTCGCTTTTTGTTTTAGCTGCGTAAACCTCGGGTGAGAGAACTGATACCGTACTCTTATTGAATTTACCTTTGTGGAAATAAACTACACCATCCGTCAAAGCGTATAATGTATCATCTTTTCCTTGAGCTACATTTTCACCTGCGAAGTGCTTGTTACCACGTTGGCGGACGATGATATTGCCAGCAATAATCTTTTGGCCACCCCAAATCTTTACGCCTAATCTTTGTGAAGCTGACTCGCGTCCGTTCTTAGAACTACCTACACCTTTTTTATGTGCCATTTCTTGTTCCTCCTCGTTTTAAGCGTTAATTGATTTAATTGTAACCTCTGTGAATTGTGCACGATGACCATTCTTTACGCGATAGTCCTTGCGACGCTTCATCTTGAAAACGATGACTTTGTCACCTTTTACAAGAGGGTTAACAATCTCTACTACTACTTTCGCACCACTTACCGTAGGTGCACCGACTTTTACTGCGCCATTGTTGTCAATGAGCAATACTTTGTCAAATTCAACAGTCTTTCCTGCTTCTGCATCTTTAATGTGATGTACGAAAAGCTTTTTGCCTTCTTCTGCTTTAAACTGTTGACCGTTAATTTCTACAATTGCGTACATATTTTATTGTTAAACGGGTTTCCTCCGATAGGCGATTGGCATTTACCAACACTTCTTTGAGCCTAAACGGGATAAATCGCCTGCAAAGGTACACTATTTTCATGGAATTTATTTAAGCTGCTTGCAGAAATGCCGTATTTTAATATTCCTTAACCCAGATTGTTTGGGAACTATTGCAGTACAGCCAAGTTCTAATGACAAATACAATAGGATGAGTAATCATAAAACATTTATGGATTAAGTGGTAAGATAGATGAGGTCACTCATAATATCATCCGAGACAAATAATCCTTGTTCACTAATACGCAGATGATTATCCTTTAGGATAAGATTACCATCTTTTAAATGTTTTTGGGCTTCTTGTTTCATATAATTTGCCAACCGGGAGCCGTATTCGTGTGTCAAATAAGCGAGATCGACACCTTCTTGTGTGCGTAGTGCCGTAGTGACAAGATCGTTGTAACGTGTGTAAAGATCTAAAATCTCAATCGTTTGTGGCAGTTGTTGACATGCTATAGTTTCCATATATTGCATGACATTTGATACATTCCATTTACGTTGTTCCCCATTATAACTATGAGCTGCTGCACCTATTCCTATATAAGGTATCTCGTGCCAATAACTACTATTATGCAAGCTACGATGATAGGGCTTGCAAAAATTACTGATTTCGTAGTGTTCATAGCCAGCTGCTTTTAAACGTTGGCATAGTTCTGTATACATGTCTCGGCTTAACTGGTCGTTAATTTCATGTATTTTGCCGTTATCACGCCATTTATATAAGGTTGTTCCAGTTTCGTACATTAGGCTATAGGCTGAAATGTGTGGAACGTCGCATTGTAAAGCGATATTGATATCGTTCATCCATTGTACTAAAGTTTGGTTAGGTAGTCCAAACATTAAATCAATACTGATATTGTGTAGCTTAGCTTGATGCAATAGTTCAATAGCATATAGTGCCTGTTGACTTGTATGTCTGCGGTGAAGAAATTGTAACAGCTTATCATCAAATGTTTGTATCCCCATGCTTATTCTGTTCACAGGAAGCATCGTAAGCTGTTCTATGAAAGATGGAGTAAGGTCATCAGGATTGCATTCGAGAGTCACTTCTTTCCAGTTTCCTCCCCAAAGGGACTCAATTTGTGCGAAGATCTGTTTTAATTGTTTAAAGGTCAGCACGCTTGGAGTCCCCCCACCTATATATATAGTAGAGAGGTGTTGTGCTTCATCTGCTCTAAGCAGCATCTCTTGACACAGAGAATCAACATATTGTTGTTGTAGCTGTCGTTGTGTCGTGCTATAAAAGTTGCAATAAATACAACGATTTATACAGAATGGGATATGGATATAGAGACCTTGCATGTATCTATTTTGCTGCAAAAGTACATTTTTTGTTCAAATCTTTTGTGGATTATAATATTTTTTCTACCTTAGACCACGAAAATGTAGGTCTATCTTGCATTCTAACAGCAAAACAATTTATAATTTTTTTAAATCTAATTGGTATATGAAGGTCTATCAGACGAATGAAATCAAGAATGTGGCCTTACTCGGAAGTTCGGGTAGTGGCAAAACAACTTTGGCCGAGTGCATGTTGTTTGAAGCAGGTGTTATCAAGCGTAGAGGGAGTGTAGCCGCAAAGAATACGGTAAGCGACTATTTCCCTGTAGAGTTAGAGTATGGTTATTCTGTTTTTCCAACGGTTACGCATGTGGAATGGAATCACAAGAAACTCAACATTATCGATTGCCCGGGTAGCGATGATTTTGTGGGTGGTGTGGTAACATCCCTAAATGTAACAGATCAAGCTGTTATTTTAATTAATGGACAATATGGTCCGGAAGTAGGAACACAAAATAATTTCCGTTATACGGAGAAGCTAAAAAAACCTGTTATATTCTTAGTTAATCAGTTGGATAGTGATAAATGCGATTTCGATGCTATTATCACATCCATGCAAGAAATTTATGGAAAAAAATGTGTCCCCGTCCAATATCCGTTGCAGACAGGGCCGGAATTCCATGCATTAATCGATGTGCTTGTCATGAAGAAGTATTCGTGGAAAGCAGAGGGTGGTACACCTATTATAGAGGATATTCCTTCAGAGGAAATGCCTAAGGCTTTAGCCTGGCATAAGGCTTTAGTTGAAGCTTCTGCAGAGCATGATGAAGTGTTGATGGAGAAATTCTTTGAGTCAGAAGCACTTTCTGAAGATGAAATGCGCGAAGGCATCCGCAAAGGGTTAGTTACACGAGGCATTTTTCCTGTATTCTGTGTTTGTGCAGGAAAAGATATGGGAGTTCAACGCCTGATGGAATTCCTGGGTAATGTTGTTCCTTTTGTAAACGAAATGCCTGTCCCGCATAATTCTCGTGGTGAGGAAGTCGTTCCTGTTGCTTCTGGTCCAACAAGTTTGTACTTCTTTAAAACGGGAATGGAACCGCATATAGGTGAAGTTTGTTATTTTAAAGTGATGAGCGGAACCGTATCTGCCGGAATGGATCTAACGAATGTTGACCGTGGAAGTAAGGAGCGCATTGGGCAGATTTATGTTTGTGCAGGTGCAACTCGGTTACCTGTTGACAGCTTGCAAGCGGGTGATATTGGTTGCACTGTGAAATTGAAAGATGTAAAGACGGGAAATGCTTTGAATGAAAAAGACTGTGACTGGCATTATAATTTTATAAAATATCCCAACTCGAAGTATAGTCGTGCGGTGAAAGCTGTTAACAGTCAAGATACCGAAAAGCTGGTTGCTGCTATTCAACGCATGAGTCAAGAGGATCCAACTTGGGTTTTTGAACAAAGTAAAGAGCTACGGCAAATTATTGTACATGGACAAGGTGAGTTCCATCTGCGCACATTGAAATGGCGCTTAGAAAACAACGAGAAGCTACAAGTAATCTTTACTGAGCCCAGAATTCCATATCGAGAAACTATTTCCAAAAAGGCAAAGGCGCTGTACCGCCATAAGAAGCAAAGTGGTGGTGCCGGACAATTTGGTGAGGTACAGCTTATCATTGAACCTTATGCTGAAGGAATGGCCGATCCTACTACTTATAATTTTAATGGACAGGAATTTAAAGTTACCCTTAAAAGTAAAGAAGTTATTGACTTGGAGTGGGGTGGTCGCCTCGTGTTTATAAACTCAGTTGTGGGAGGAGCTATAGATACACGCTTTATGCCTGCTATATTAAAAGGTGTAATGGATTGTATGGAACATGGCCCACTGACAGGAAGTTATGCGCGGGATGTACGAGTCGTGGTGGTTGATGGTAAGATGCATCCTGTTGATAGTAATGAGCTTTCATTTATGTTGGCAGCACGCCATGCCTTCTCTGATGCTTTCAAAGAGGCTGGACCAAAGATTCTTGAACCCATTTATGACTTAGAGGTGTATGTGCCTGCTGATTTTATGGGTGATGTTATGAGTGATTTACAAGGTAGAAGGGCATTGATTGTGGGTATGGATACTGAAGCAGGTTACCAGAAACTACAAGCTAAAATACCTCTAAAAGAACTCAGTAACTATAGCATTTCGTTAAGTTCTTTGACAGGAGGACGAGCCTCTTTCACAACAAAGTTTGCAAGTTATGAGCTTGTTCCCACAGAACTTCAGGCGACTTTGATTGCAGCCCACGAAAAAGAATTGGCAGAAAAAGCAGAATAAATAGTTGTTTATATAGAATAGGCGAGTTATATGGCTCGTCTATTTTTGTATATATAATTAAATAGTACTTATCTTGATAAAAAAGTTAATTCCAGCAATATTGTTAACAATTAATTGTTAATCGGAAATAAAATCATTATCTTTGTCACTATGAAGAAAAGAACGATATGGACTATTGCCGCTATTATGGGGCTTTCGTTTATGGGATTGTTGTTTTTGCAGCTGCGCTATATACAGGAAATGGCAAAGATGAAAAAGGAGCAGTTCGATGAATCGGTCAATCGTGCACTCTATCAAGCTTCCCGCAATTTAGAATTAAACGAGACTTTGCGCTATTTAGAAAGAGATGTGAAAGAGTCTGAACGTCGTTCTTTTACGGTTGATTCAATGGGAACACGCTCAGGGCGTCCTAATGATGGAACGATTCAACAAAGTCATCAATATGCCACTATAGGCAAGGATGGTACAATATATTCTTCTTTCGAATTGAAAACAATCGCCGTAAAGCCATCTTCTATGCCTAAGGCGATGATACTCAAATCTGATAAGAACTCCATTTCAGAAGCATCAAAGTCGTTACAAGAAATTATAAAAAACCGTTATGTCTATCAAAAGGCACTTTTAGACGAAGTCGTTTATTCCATTTTGTATTCTGCTTCAGATAAACCTTTGAAAGAACGTGTGAATTTTAAACTTCTGGATCAGGATTTAAAAGCAGAATTGATGAATAACGGTATCAACATACCTTATCATTTTACGGTATTAACGCAAGATGGGCGTGAGGTATATCGATGTCCTGATTATTCTGATGATGGTGAGGAATACTCCTATTCACAAATGCTGTTTCGTAATGATCCACAATCAAAAATGGGAGTCGTCCGTATCCATTTTCCGGATATGAATCATTATATATTTTCGAGTGTGCGTTTTATGATTCCCAGCATTGTCTTTACATTGGTGCTTTTGGTTACATTTATTTTTACCATTGTCATCATTTTCCGCTCAAAACGTTATAGTGAAATTAAAAACGATTTTATCAATAACATGACGCATGAGCTAAAGACTCCTATTGCCAGTATATCACTTGCAGCGCAAATGCTGAATGATCGTAGTGTTGCAAAGAGTGAAACAATGCTTTCACATTTAGGTGGTGTTATCAATGATGAGAGTCGTCGCCTTCGTTTCTTAGTAGAGAAAGTGCTACAGATGAGCATGTATGACCGTAAAAAAGCTGTACTGAAGCAAAAACGAATTGACTTAAATGAAATGATAGAAAGCATAGGTCATTCGTTTACCTTGCGCGTTGAACATACGGGTGGAAAAGTGTATATAAACATTGAAGCTGTTGATTCTGAAATATATGTTGATGAGATGCATTTCCAAAATATAATTTTTAATCTTTTGGATAATGCTGTAAAATACAAAAAGGCGGATCAACCTATAGATATCTATCTGCATACTTGGAATGAAGGCAATCGCGTATGTCTGTCTGTGCGTGATACAGGGTTAGGCATAAAAAAAGATAACCTGAAAAAAATATTCGATAAATTCTATCGTGTTCATACTGGTAATGTACACGATGTGAAAGGATTTGGGTTAGGTTTAGCCTATGTCAAAAAGATGGTCGATTTACATGGTGGAACAATCCAGGTTGATAGTGAATATGGTGTGGGAACTTGTTTCACCATCAAGTTACCATTTTTGACTACATAAGTGAATTCAATACATAATTAAATATTAAAAAATAAGAGTTATGGAAGACAAGTTAAAAATTTTATTGTGTGAAGACGATGAGAATTTAGGTATGTTATTGCGTGAGTATCTGCAGGCAAAAGACTTCTCTGCAACGCTTTGTCCTGACGGTGAAGTGGGATACAGAGAATTTATGAAGAATAAGTTTGATATTTGCGTGCTTGATGTAATGATGCCTAAGAAGGATGGTTTTACGCTGGCACAAGAAATAAGGCAAGCCAATTCTGAGGTGCCTATTATCTTTTTAACGGCAAAAACGCTGAAAGAAGATATATTAGAAGGCTTTAAAATTGGTGCAGATGACTACATCACAAAGCCCTTCTCTATGGAAGAGCTCGTGTTTAGAATTGAGGCTATCTTGCGTCGTGTGCATGGTAAAAAGAGCAAAGAGAGCACACTCTATCATATTGGTGAGTTTACTTTCGACACTCAAAAACAACTTTTAGTTATTGGAGAAAAGCAAACAAAACTAACGACCAAGGAAAATGAGTTGTTAGCACTGCTTTGTTCACATGCCAATGAAATTCTTCAGCGTGATTATGCTTTGAAGACCATTTGGATTGATGACAATTATTTTAATGCGCGTTCTATGGATGTCTATATCACCAAGCTGCGCAAGCATTTAAAGGATGATCCTCAAATTGAAATTATTAATATTCATGGTAAAGGGTATAAGTTAATCACACCTGAAGAGGATTAAGCAACTTAAAAAGGCCATTTCATGCGATGAAATGGCCTTTTTTATGCACTAATATCAGCGATATTAGACCACAAAAGCTATGCTATTGTGACGAACCTTGTAACGATAAGGGTTATTCTTGTGGCGTGCAACTATAAAAGTAGCCCGCAATCCCTGCAATAATGAGTAATAAGCCTATTCCTAACAACGAATTATGATGTTGCAAAAAAGAAATCCTTGTTGAGGCCAAAAATAGTACACCCGTATACACAAGCGGTAAGCTTATTTTACCAAGTAGTATTCGTATTTTGTGTAATTTATTTTTTTTCATAACCATCTATTTCGTGACAAAGTTACAAAAAAATTTGTTTATGTCGCAAAAAGGAAGTACTTTTGCACCGCATTTTGAGTACGTGGCAGAATGTTCACAAAGGCTTAGGTGCATTTTTATATACAATTAATTAAATCAATTTAAATTTGTATGAATCAATACGAAACCGTTTTCATTTTAACTCCCGTTTTGTCTGATGAACAGATGAAGGAAACGGTCGCTAAATTCAGAAATTTACTTACCGACAATGGTGCTGAAATTCTGAATGAAGAGGCTTGGGGACTGAAAAAGATGGCTTATGCCATTGACAAAAAGTCTACAGGATTCTATTGCTTAATAGAATTCAAAGGCGAACCCACAATTGTGAATACACTCGAAACAGGCTATCGCCGTGATGAGAGAGTAATTCGTTACATGACAACTCGCTTGGATAAGTATGCTGCACAGTATGCTGAAAAGCGCAGAAGTAAATATGCTAAAAAGGCGGAGGCTTAATTATGGCAGAACAAAAGAAATCAGAAATCCGTTATTTGACAGCTCCTTCAATTGATACACGCAAGAAGAAGTATTGTCGTTTTAAGAAGAGTGGTATCAAGTATATCGACTACAAAGATCCCGAGTTCTTGAAGAAGTTCTTGAATGAGCAAGGCAAAATCTTACCTCGTCGCATTACAGGTACTTCATTGAAGTATCAGCGTCGTGTTGCACAAGCTGTTAAGCGTGCACGCCAAATCGCATTGCTCCCCTATGTAACCGATTTGATGAAATAATGAAGGAGGACTCGTTAGTATGGAGATTATTTTAAAAGAAGATATTATCGGACTTGGATACAAGAATGATATTGTAAATGTAAAGAGTGGCTATGGCCGCAATTTCCTTATCCCCACAGGCAAAGCTGTCATCGCTTCAGCTTCAGCAAAGAAAGTTTTAGCTGAAGATTTAAAGCAGAAAGCACACAAGTTGGCTGTCATCAAGGATGAAGCTCAGAGGAAGGGCGCTAAACTCGAAGGTGTTGTTCTGACGATTACTGCAAAAGTTAGTGCGACGGGTGCACTCTATGGCTCTGTAAATGCAGCTACCGTTGCTGAAGAATTGGCTAAGAAGGGTATCGAGGTTGATCGCAAGATTATCACCATGCGTGATATTAAGAAAGTAGGCGAAGGAGAAGCTACGGTTCACTTCCATAAGGATGTTGAAGTCAAAGTGCCTGTGATTGTCGTTGCAGAAAATGCACCAGTTGAGGCAGCTCCTGTTGAAACAGAAGTGGTAGAAGTCGTAGAAGAGCCTACTGCAGAATAGACTATATTCAGTATTGCACTGTAAAGCAAATCTATATAGATCCCGAGACCGACTGTTGGTTCTCGGGATTTTTGGTGTTTTGTACCTAAAATTCTGCTTTTTTTTGTACTTTTGTGCAATCAATTAAAATCAATAATAATAAAAAAGATATGAAAGCATTTGTGTTTCCTGGGCAAGGTGCCCAATTTGTTGGTATGGGAAAAGAGCTTTATGAAACGAATTCTAAAGCGAGAGAGTTGTTTGATAAGGCTAATGAACTTTTAGGTTTTAAGATAACCGATATCATGTTTGCTGGGACCGATGAACAGCTTAAGGAAACAAAGGTCACACAGCCTGCTGTTTTCTTGCACAGTGTTATTCAAGCATTGTGTTTGGGTGATGACTTCGATGCCAAAATGGTAGCGGGGCATTCTTTAGGAGAGTTCTCAGCCTTGGTGGCCGCTGGAGCTTTAAGTTTTGAAGATGGTCTTCGTTTAGTTGCTGCACGTGCGAATGCAATGCAGAAAGCATGTGAACAAAACCCCGGCACAATGGCTGCAATCATTGGGCTGCCAGATGAGAAAGTCGAAGCTGTTTGTCAAGAGGTGAGCAGCGCAGGGAATATTGTTGTTGCAGCAAACTTTAATTGCCCGGGGCAATTAGTTATCTCTGGAAATGTTGAAGCTGTGAATGCTGCTTGTGAAAAAATGAAAGAAGCAGGAGCAAAACGTGCTTTACCTTTAAACGTTAGCGGGGCTTTTCATTCACCCTTGATGCAGCCTGCAAAAGATGAATTGCAAGCAGCTATTGAAAAGGTTCATTTCCATGCGCCCAAATGTCCTATTATCCAAAATGTAGATGCAAAGGCTCATACTGATGCAAATGAGATTAAAGCGAACTTAATTGCGCAATTGACAAGTTCAGTTCGTTGGACAGCCAGTGTTCAAGAAATGGTTGCTATGGGTGCAACTGAATTTGTTGAATGTGGTCCAGGCAAGGCCTTGCAAGGAATGATTGCTCGCATTAACAAGGAAGTTAGTGCTCATGGTTTAGCGTAATGCAATATAAACTCCTTGTTTATCAAGTATTACCACGTCTTTTCGGCAATATGAACCCAACTCGTAAAGAGTCAGGTTCTGTTGCCGAAAATGGTTGTGGTAAGTTTTCTGCTTTTACTTTAGCACGGTTAAAAGCGCTCCGTTCACAAGGCTTTTCTCACATTTGGTATACCGGAGTATTACGGCATGCTACACAAACAGACTATAGTGCATTTCGTATTCCGCGTCAGCATGCAGACGTTGTAAAAGGTAAAGCAGGCTCACCTTATGCCGTGGTGGATTATTATGATGTTGATCCTGATTTAGCGGATGATGTTCCGTGCCGTATGCAAGAGTGGCAAGCTCTGATAGCTCGTACACATGCAGCTGGTTTGAAAGTAATGATGGATTTTGTTCCTAATCATGTAGCACGCGAATATCAATCCATTGCTAAACCTACAGGTATATCTGATTTGGGTGAAAAGGATGATGTCAGTAAGCATTTTTCTGTGCAGAACAACTTCTATTACTGCTGGGGACAGCCTCTAAATCTTGAAAATATCGCCAAACATTCATCTTATATTGAGCAACCTGCGAAAGCAACTGGAAATGATTGCTTTCATGCAACGCCGCAGAAAAGTGATTGGTATGAGACCATTAAACTCAACTATGGCATTGATTATTGTGATGCAGGTGGACGAAGTGAACATTTTTCGCCAATACCTCGCACATGGATGATGATGCTTGATATTCTTTTGTTTTGGGCTTCAAAGGGGATAGATGCTTTTAGATGTGACATGGCAGAAATGGTTCCGGCAGCCTTTTGGCAATACGCGACGTCTGAAGTGAAACGACTTTTCCCGCATGTTAGCTTTATTGGTGAAGTATATAACCCCTCACTCTATCGTCTTTACATTCGTAGCGGATTCGATTATCTCTATGACAAGGTTGGCATGTATGATTGTTTGCGGCGTGTAGTACGTGGTGAATGCGATGCAACCGCTATCACACAAGTTTGGCAAGCAACCGATGATATTCACACCCACATGCTTTATTTCTTAGAAAATCACGATGAACAACGTATTGCCAGTGATTTTTTTGCCCATGATGGACAGCGGGCTTTGCCTGCAGTTGCTGTGGCTTTGCTGCTGCGAACCAATCCTTTTATGCTTCTTTTCGGGCAGGAATATGGTGAACGAGGTATGGACAAGGAAGGATTTAGTGGAGTCGATGGGCGTACAACTATTTTTGATTATTGGGCGTTAGACACGCTTTTGCGCGCACAAGCCGTTCCACAGCAACTTACATCAACCGAGCTGCAATTAAAAAAGTGTTATGAGAAGCTATTACGAATAGCAGCAGAGGAGAAGGTTATTCAGGAAGGAGAGTTTTTCGATTTGATGTATGCTAATTTAAATCGTAGTGTTTTTGATACGTATACCGAGTATGCTTTTATTCGTCATACAGAGCATGATAAACTTCTCGTGATCGTGAATTTCGCTTCAGAAGATAAATTTACAGGCGTTTTCCTGCCTGCACATGCCTTTGATTGTTGCCAGTTTCCATTGTGCAATGTCAAGGCTTGTGATTTGCTGACGGGTGCAGTGGTAGAACTCCCTCTCAGGCGTGATGCAGCATTATATGTCGACGTTCCAGCTTTTGGCATGCGTATTCTGAAATTCAGCGTGTGACAAAGTGCCATTTATTTGATGATTAAATTAAATATTATAACAAGAAGATGAAAGAAGTTAACCAACAAGAGTTAAATCGCAATTTAGCACAGATGCTAAAAGGCGGAGTGATTATGGATGTCACCACTCCAGAGCAGGCAAAGATTGCCGAGCAAGCGGGTGCGTGTGCAGTGATGGCTTTAGAGCGAATTCCAGCAGATATTCGCGCTGCAGGAGGAGTTTCTCGTATGAGCGACCCCAAGATGATTAAAGGAATTCAGGCGGCTGTATCCATCCCCGTGATGGCAAAGTGCCGCATTGGTCATTTCGTAGAGGCGCAAGTACTGCAGGCTATCGATATAGATTATATTGATGAGAGCGAAGTGTTGTCTCCAGCCGATGGTATTTACCATATCGACAAGACAAAATTCAAGGTTCCTTTTGTCTGTGGTGCAAAGAATCTTGGAGAAGCGTTGCGCCGCATAGCTGAAGGAGCGACAATGATTCGTACAAAGGGCGAGCCAGGAACAGGTGATATTATTCAGGCGGTAAGCCACATGCGTGCAATGCAAAGTGAAATTCGCCGCATAGCAAGCATGGCCACCGACGAACTTTATGAAGCTGCAAAGCAATTGCAAGTGCCCTATGAGTTAGTGTGCTACGTGCATGATAACGCAAAACTTCCTGTCGTAAACTTTGCTGCAGGTGGAGTTGCAACGCCTGCTGATGCTGCACTCATGATGCAATTAGGTGCTGAAGGAGTGTTTGTGGGGAGTGGTATCTTCAAGAGCGGAAACCCCGCTAAGCGTGCGGCAGCCATTGTGAAAGCTGTCACTAACTATCAGGACGCTGCATTAATAGCTTCACTCAGTGAGGATCTCGGCGAGGCCATGGTGGGTATCAACGAGCACGAGATTGAACTCTTAATGGCAGAACGAGGTAAATGAGAATAGCTGTATTAGCTTTGCAAGGAGCCTTTGCCGAACATCGAAAAATATTGCAGACATTGGGTGTAGAGAGCTTTGAGGTGAGGCAGGCTGTCGATTGGGAGCGACCCAAAGATGGATTGATTCTTCCTGGCGGTGAGAGTACGGTGCAATCAAAACTATTGAAAGAGTTGCATCTACTTGATGCGCTGCGGCAGGATATTTGCAATGGTTTGCCAGTGTTTGGCACTTGTGCAGGACTCATACTCTTGGCTCAGCATGTGGAAAATGATGTGCGTGAGCGATTGGGCACAATGCATATCACAGTGAAGCGTAATGCCTATGGGCGGCAAACAGGTAGCTTCTTCACCGAGGATAATTTTGCGGGGCAGACTATTCCGATGTCATTCATCCGTGCACCTTATATTAGTGAGGTGGAAAATGATGTCGAAGTGCTTGCTATAGTCGATGGGCATATTGTGGCAGCCCAGCAGGGCTGCCAGCTTGTGACGGCCTTTCACCCGGAATTACTCACTGACACCACGGTGCATCGACATTTTCTATCAATAGTGAAGGAGACAAAGATAGATTAGAACCGTTTCAATAATGGTAATTTTATGAATCGAAATAAACCCGGGAGTTTGATGTAACTTCCGGGTTTATAATGAATCAAAACCTCCAAAAAGAAAAGGAAAGGCGTGTATGGTGTAACGAGTAGGGCAAAGCTTGCTACATTTCGTTACATCGTTGCGGCGACCCATTCGGATGGCAAAATGGGTGTTGCATCATTGCAATAGGTAGTTACAATAAGATTGAGACCTCTGCAAAACTCCTCCTATAATCTGTCTTTCTTAAATATTCTTTGTGCCTTTATCGTATGAAACAGAAGTTATCCTCTCCAAGTTTTGCTGACCTATTCCTTGGGCAAAGAAAGATCAAGCAGACATTCTTTTCACAAATAAACACAGTCATTGATTGGGCACCTATTCGTGCTATAATAGAAGTGGCTTATACAAAAGGCTATAAGTCTACCGGCCGGCCCGGCTATGACAGCCTTGTTTTATTCAAGATTGAATTACTCCGCACCCGGTATGGTCTGAGTGACGGAGAAGTTGAAGATCAGGTTAACGACCGCCTGTCTTTTAGTCGCTTTGCAGGTCTTGGCATGGAAGATATTGTTCCTGACAGTACTACTGTGTGCCGTTTTCGCAACATTCTTGTTGAAGCAGATTTGTATGATACGCTTCTTGCAGAGTTTAATCGGCAATTGGAAGCTAAAGGAATCATTGTTAAGCGTGGCGCCATCATTGATGCCGGCATTACGAATACGCCCCGTCGCCCCCACGGACGCAAGAGCTATGAGGTCGTCGAAGATAGAAAAGAGGATGAGAACATGGAGGCTTCTGAGAAAGCCATGCTCAAAGAAGTTGTCAAGCCTAACGTAGACACAGAAGCCCGTTGGGTAAAGAAGATGGGAAAGCTCCACTTCGGTTACAAGCGTCACACGGTAACGGATGAAAACGGAATGGTGCTTGCCGAGGAAACGACAGCTGCCAATGAAAGTGATATGAAACACTTAGAAACACCCCTAAAGAAAGCTAAATTGCCACGGAAAGCACT
>ERZ772807.11-NODE-11-length-146902-cov-7.288157_pt1 | contig 146902 bp, 107 predicted proteins | sample MGYA00511472_ERZ772807 | MGnify/ENA primary metagenome ERZ772807 (study PRJEB29015, sample SAMEA2737947) | human oral metagenome | biome: human oral; feature: human-associated habitat; material: dental | place: China | collected 2039 ... | reverse complement strand
GGATTCCAGCTCGACCAGTGGCGGGCGGCGCGTACCCCCGTGCCTGCAGTGACAATGGACACTTCAACAGCGGATCTCCACGCGCGACGAACCATCGCCCAGGGGCCTGACCGTCACGCGTTCGGCGATCATCTTTTTCATCTCGGCGACGTGGCTGACCAGGCCGACTGCCCGTCCGTCCCTTGCCAGGCCCGTGAGCGTCGACATCACGAGCCCGAGGGTGTCTTCGTCAAGGGAGCCGAACCCCTCGTCGATGAGCAGGGTTTCCAGCGCTATTCCGCCATTCTCGGCGCGGACGACGTCGGCGAGGGCGAGCGCGAGGGCAAGCGAGACGTAGAAAGTCTCGCCTCCCGAGAGGCTGCGGGGAGACCGTTTGGCGGCGCCGTCGGCCTCTCCGTCGCGGTCGATGACCGTCACAGAGAGACCGGTTTTAATCTCGCGCGAGCCGCGTTCCTTTTCGTCGCTGCGGGCGAGTTGGTATCTGCCGAGGGAAATGTCGGCGAGCCGTTCGTTGGCGCGGTCGAGGATCTGCTCGAACCTATGGCGCACGACGAAGGTCGCGAGCGGAATCTTCGTGATCGAATCGCTTCCCGCGTTGGCGAGATTGGCCAGGCGCAAAACGGGCCCCGCCGAGCTCTGCAGCCGGGCCCACGCCTCCTCCCTTTCGGAGACGACGCCGAGCTGGGCGCGTGCTCCTAGGCTGCGCTCGTTCGCCACCGCGGCCCGCCTCTGGGCGGCTCTGGAGGTTTCGGCGGCTTCTTCGGCGAGGCGGGCGGTTCCTTCGACGTCGGGCGCCTCGTCCCCCGTCAGCTCGGCAATTTCAGGCGCGGCGAGGTCGCGGGCGACGTCGTGGGAGGCCTGTCGGTGCTCGGCTACCCGCGTTCTTGCGGCTTCGGCGGCCTCGCGGGGCATGAATGCCTCGCGCGCGGCCGTCGCATCCGCGAATCCCACCTCCGACAAGGCCGCGGATAACTCGCCCTCCCGCGCGTCAAGCTGCCCGCGTGCGCCGAGCAGTTCCCGCTCGGCCTCGACCAGGCGGCGCTGCGCGTTCGCCCGCTCGACATGGGCTTTCAGCCTCTCGGATATTGTTTCGTAACCCGCCAATTCGGGGACGATTCTGGCCAGCGCCCGTTCGACGGCCGCATCTAGGCCCGCGATTCTGGCTTCGGCTGCCGCCTGTTCGCTTTGGGCGGCGGAAAAGGACGATCCTGCAGCCTCGGAGCGCTCTCGCAGGTCTCTCAGCTCGACTTGGCTTGCCGCGGCCTTGCGTTGCGCGCGACGGGCCGACGCGAGCTCGGAGCGGGTCCGTTCGAGCGCGGAGGCGACGGACTCTCGCGTGAGGCCCTTCAAATCCGCCTCGGCGGACGCAACCTCGGCCTGGGCCCGCACAGCGTGTTTTTCGGTCTCGGCGAGCAGCCCCCGGGCGGCTGCTGCGCCCTTCTCCGCGTCCTCGACGTCTTCCCGGGTCGCCTTGACGTTCGAAGGCGGCGCGGGAGCGGGATGCTCGGTCGAACCGCAGACCGGGCAGGCCTCGCCCTCGGAAAGCCCGCCCGCGATGATCGCCGACATCGAAGCCGTCCACGCGAGCGTCTGTTCGTCGCGCAGCAGGCGGGCCTCCTCGAACGCCGCGGCCGCCTTGGCGACGGCCGCATTCACCTCCTTCGACGCGGAGCGCGCGCGGTCCAGATCGGCGAAGCGCGCCGCCGCCTTTGCGAGCGACGCGGCTTCCAATTCCATGCTCTCGACGCGCGACGCCTCCGCTTCTTCGGCGGCCAGCCTCTCCTCGACCCGAAGGATCGCCTGCGGGAGCGCTGATGCCTGCGCCCGCGCCGCCGAGACTTTCTCCTGTGCGCGCCGAAGGACCTCGCGCGCGGCGGTCCGCTCGCGTCGCGAGGCTGCGAGTTCCTTTTCCACGGCAGCCAGCTCCGTGAGGCGGCCGGTGAGGGAGGTCATTGTTTCAAGGAGCGCGGTCTGCGACTCCAGTGTCGCCGCGTCGACGTCGTGCGGCGAACGATCCGAGGCGTCGAGGAGCGCAAAGCGCCGCTCGGCCTGGCCGAGCTCGGCTTTTGCCCTGTCGAAGGCCGCGAGAAAAGAGGCGACGCCGGCGGCGAGGGCGTGGGCCGCGAGGGATTCGTCGAGCTTGTTGATCTCGGGCTCTTCCGCGCGCAAGCGGTCCCGGCAGGCCAGAAGCCGCGAGCGTTTCTGGAGGCGAGAGGCGAGGTCGGCCGCCTCTTGAGCCGCAACGGCTCGCTCGCGGGCTCGCTTTGCCGCGAGCGCGGACTCTTCTTCGGCTGACTCGCTTTCTTCTTCTGCTCGGAGCACGGCGGCTGTGGCGAGCGCCGTCGTCCGGACCGCGTCTGCCGGGTCCCCGGCCGCGTCTGCGGCTTCCGCCAGCTCGGCCTTCGCTTCGCCTTCGAGCTTGAGGGCCGTTGCCAGGCCTTCGACGGACGACGCCCATGCCCCGCGGGCCGAATCGACTTTTGACTGCGCCGCCGCGGCCCTTTCCTTGAGCAGTTCGGCGACCCGCCTGTAGGCGGACGTGTCGAAGACCTGCTCCAGCAAAGCGGTGCGCTTGGTCGAGTCCAACGTGAGGAAGTCGGCGAACTTCCCCTGGGGGAGCACGATCGTTTGGAGGAACTGTTCGCGGCTGAGCCCCACGAGGCGTGTGATCTCAGCGCCGGTTCCCGCGGGCTTGGCCTCCAGGATCTCGCCCGCGTCGAACTGTTGAGCCTCCACGGCGCTTTCGGAGAGCCGCCACAGCTTGGCCGACGCGTTCGTCGGATTCTTGTTTCCGGCCTTGGTCCATTGGGGAGTGCGGCGGACGCGGAAGGTTCCCGCCTCGACGGAGAAGACGAGATCGACGAAGGACTCACGAGAGGGGCTGGCGTGCGTCGAACGCATCCTGGCGTCCGTCGAATCCCTCCCTCCGGCGACGCCGCCGTAGAGCGCCCACACGACGGCGTCGATGATCGTCGACTTTCCCGAGCCCGTGGGCCCCTCGAGCAAAAACAGCCCTCCCGCTGTGAGGGCGTCGAAGTCGATGGAAAACGTGTCCGCAAAAGGGCCGATGCCCGAGACGGTCAGTCGCCTAAGCCTCATCGCCTCGCTCCTTTCATGGGGGCTCGCTCTTTGTCTCCGTTCACGGGAGTGCCTTTCATCTCCGTTTCCCGTCCAGACGGGCGGCTTCCCACGCCTCCGCGAGGATCGCGCGTTCCTCGCCGGTCAGGTCTCGGTTGCCCGCGGCGGACATAAAGGAGGAAAGGATGTCGAGGGGCGCCATCGCGGCAATGGAATCGGCTCGCTCGTGCGAGCGAAGGCCTCCCTCGGGCGTGTGGCGGAGCTCGAGGACGTTGTCAAAGGCGCTGTAGATCCGGGCGGCCATGTTCGCAGGCCTGCTCGGATCCGTGACGACGATTCGGAAGAAGGCGTCGGCCGGCTCGTGCGGGGCTTGGGCCAAAAGGTCCTCGAAGCTGCCGGCCAATGTGCGAACCTCGCGCCACACAGGGGCGGGAACGATCTCGGTTTCGACCCGCTTGCCGTCAATGTGGAGCAGGATCGAGCTCTTGGGCGCGGTTTCGGAAAAAGAGAACGCCACGGGCGATCCGGAGTAGCGCATAAGGGGATCGCCCGGCCTTCCCACCCGCTGCGGCGAGTGCAGGTGGCCGAGCGCCACGTAGGAAAGCGGGCCCGGACCGTCCTCGCCGAGCCTGAAAAGCCCCGACGGGGCGCTGTCGACTCCCCCGACGGAAATGTCGCGCTCGGAGTCGGCAGGCTTCCCTCCGGAAATGAAAGCGTGGGCCATGACTATGAACGCCCCGGCGTCCTGCGGGCGCGAGCGGACGTCGGCTGAGACGAGCTTGAGAGCCGCGGCGAGGACGGCTTCGTGAGACCGGCCGAGAGGCTCGGCGGCTCCGTCGTCGCCCGACGTCGGATCGGAAGGCGCCAATCGCCGCCGCTCGACGTCGGGGTCGAGATACGGAATGGGGTAGACGAAAACCCGGTTGCCGTCCCTTCCGACGATTTCGACGGGCCTCCCGCATCGGCGGGCGTCTGTGCGGATATGGACGTTCGGGCGCATAAGCGAGGACCCGAAGCCCAAACGCTGAGGCGAATCGTGGTTTCCGGAGGTGAGGACGACCGTCGTCAGTTCAGCGAGCTCCGCCAGTGTTCGGTCGAATAGTTCAACGGCCGACGTAGGCGGCACGGCTCGATCGTAAACGTCGCCCGAAATGAGGACGGCGTCGATCCGGCGCTCTTTGACAAGGTCGACGACGTGGCGGCTCCACATTTCGAAGGCGGGCGAGAGGTCCGCCCGGTGGAGGCTGCGGCCTAGATGCCAATCGGACGTGTGCAGAACGAGCATGGAGTCAACCTATCGGGGGCCTCCGACGCTTTTCCGGGCGGGCGGACTCCTCGAAGCCGCCCGGACGGCGCGCTTCGGAGCGTCAAGAGGCGGCGGGCGGGCGTTTCACGTGGCGGAGCGCCTTTCAAGCCTCGGAGTTTTTCTGGGAGTTTACCGGCGGGAGCGCGCTCCACGGGAAGGCGATCCAGCGGTCCGTCCGCTTCCAGACGTATTCGCACTTGAGGACGGTTCGGGGCTTCTCATAGAGGACGGCCGTCCTGATCTCGGCGGCGTACTGTTCGCAGATCTCGTGGACGAATTTGAGCGTTCGCCCCGAATCGGCGACGTCGTCGACGATAAGCACCCTTTTTCCCGCCATCCCGTGGTTGTCGGGGACGGGATCGACCAGTCGGGGATCGAGGAGCGTCGTTCCGATTCCCGTGTAGAATTCGACGTTGAGCACGAGCAGGCTCTTGATGTCCAGGGCGTATCCGATGGAGCCCGCAGGAAGGAGGCCGCCCCTGGCGACGCACACGATGATGTCCGGGCGAAAACCCGAATCCCACACGGAGCCGGCCAGGTCGCGGCACGCCTCCCCGAATTCATCCCAGGTGAGTATTTCGCGCTCGTCAGTCATGCGTCAATTATGCCCGCTTTGGCTTCGCGCGGCCGACGCGCTGAGGCTCGGCGCGCCTTCGCCGACGGCGTCCTCGTCGCGAATGGACCCCAGTATCTCAAGAACTTCGGGGTGGAGTGCGCCGTTGGTGGCGAGGGCGCAGCCTCCCCACGGGCCGGGTTCGCCGTGCAGCGACGTGAAGGAGCCGCCGGCCTCGGTCACGATGGGAACGAGGGCAGCCATGTCGAACAGCTCCAGCTCCGGCTCGCACGCCAGGTCGACGGCGCCCTCGGCGACCAGCATGAAGCTCCAAAAGTCCCCGTAGGCTCGCGAGCGCCACACGCGCTGGGCGAGGCGGAGAAACGCGCGAAGCTGGCCGCGGTCCGCCCAACCCTTGAGCGAGGAGTAAGACATCGAGGCTTCCGCCAGATCGGAGACTTCCGAGACCCGGAGCCGGCGCGCGCCCACCCAGCTCTTGCCCGTGAACGCGCCGACGCCTTTAGCCGCCCACCACCGCCTGCCGAGCGAGGGCGCCGAGACGATGCCCACAACGATCTCGCCTTCTTCTTCCAGCGCCAAAAGCGTTCCCCACACGGGGACCCCGCGGACGAAGTTCTTCGTCCCGTCGATGGGGTCGATGATCCAACGCCTGGCCGAGCGCAGAAGAATCCCGCCGTGTTCCTCGCCATAGATGGCGTCTCGCGAGCGCGAACGGCCGAGCATCGCCCTGATGATCCGATCCGCCTCCCTGCCGACGCCGGTCGCGGGGGAAAAGTCCTCCTTCGTTTGGGCGGAGAAATCTTCGGTCTGAAAATGGCGAAGCGTCACAGAGTCGACGCGGTCGATGATCGAGCTCGCGAAGGCGAGGTCGTCGTTGACGCGGGTGAGGGACATTCTCAGCTCCAATCCTCGGTGCAGGCGGCCAAGAGCCGGCGAAAGGAGGCCGTTCGGGCAATGAGCCTCAGATCCGTCTGCTCGGACAGCGCGCATTCCGGGGAATCCCACCCGTGCTCGCAACCGCGTGGGCAGTTCTCGGCGATCGCGGCGAGGTCGGTGAATCCCCTGAGAACATCCTGCGGCGAGACGTGGGCCAAACCGAAGCTGCGCACCCCCGGCGTGTCGATGATCCTCCCGCCGCCGGGCAGGGCGAGCGAGACGGCCGACGTCGACGTGTGCCGCCCTTTTCCGGTGACCGCGTTCACCTCTCCCGTCGCCCGATCGGCGTCGGGCACCAAAGCGTTGATGAGGGTCGATTTTCCGACTCCCGAATGGCCGACCAGCACCGTTTCGACGCCCGCGAGCGCCTTCCTGAGGGCCTCCAGCCCGCTGGCCTCGGCGTCGCCCTCCTCCAGCCTGCGAGCCTCCAAGTCTTTGCGGGATCCCAGGTCGACGACGACGGCGCGCAGGCCCAGCGCCCCGTAAGAATCGAGGAGCCGGTCCGGGGAGGCGAGGTCCGCCTTCGTCAGCACGAGCAGCGGCTCCATCCCGGCGTCGTAGGCGGCGACGAGGCAGCGGTCGATCATCCCGGTTTTCGGCGGCGGGTCGGCCAGCGCCGTGACGATCGCGAGCTGCTGGGCGTTGGCGACGATGCAGCGCTCGCGGCCGTTTCCCTCCTCGGTGCTGCGCAGAAGCCGGGAGGCGCGGGCCTCGACCGAGACGACGCGGGCCAAGGTGTCTTTTTTCCCCGAAACGTCGCCCGTCACCCGCACTCGATCGCCGACGACGACGGAGCCGCGGCCCAGCTCGCGAGCCTTGACCGCGGTGACGGCGAGGCCGTCGGCGAGCACGAGGCGGTAGCGGCCGCGATCGACGCCCACGACCTCCGCTGTGCGGGCCGACGAATAGTCGGGGCGGATCTTGGTGCGGGGCCGCGACCCTTTGCCGGGGCGGACCCTCACTCGAGGGTCGTCGGTGCCGATGTCCCGCCTCATGCCCCGAGTCCGGCGTGTCCGAAGATGTCGCCGAGCGGGGCGGGTGCGACGTCCTCGGCGCCCGCCGCGAGGTCTTCCCACATGTCGACGAATTGGGGGAACGTTTTGGCGGTCGTCTCGACGTTCGCAACTCTCAGGCCGGGAATGCGCAGTCCGAGGATCGCCCCGAAGGTGGCCATGCGATGGTCGGCGTAGGTCTCGATCGTCGCGGGCTTCGGCGGGCCCGGCTCGATGAGAAGGTCGTCGCCTTCGATTTGCGCCGTCGCGCCGACCTTCGTCAATTCTGCGACGAGGGCCGCCAGACGGTCGGTTTCGTGGCCCCTGAGCTGGCCGATGTTGCGCAAAGCAGACGGGCCGTTCGCGAAGGCTGCGACCGCGGCGACCGTGGGCACGAGCTCGCCGACGTCGTGCATGTCCGCGTCAAGAGGGGCGATCGTGGCCGGTCCGCGCAAGGCGAGCCTGCCATCGGCTGCGCGGGTGCGCGCCCCCATGGCCTCAAAGAGCTCGCGATAGGCCGCCCCGGGCTGCCTCGAATCGGGCCAGTCGAGGCGTGTCTCGCCGCCCGTCGCCATCGCGGCGGCGAGGAACGGACCCGCATTCGACAGGTCCGGTTCGACGGTGACGTCACCGATCCTCGGGATTCCGGGCTCGACCGTCCATCGCGTGGGCTGACCGGGGGGATCGGCGGGTTCGGCGCGGAGTCCGCCGCAGGCGTCGGAGCCGTTGCACGGAGACGGTTCGATGGAAGGCGAAAGTCCGCCGGACCGGCCGGAACCGTCGATGGCGCGCACTGCGATGCCCGCTTCGCGCAGTACGTCGACGGTCATGGCGATATGCGGCGCCGAGGGTATTCGCCGGCCCGTGTGGCGTATGTCCAGCCCCCTTTCCATTCGCGGCGCCGCAAGCAATAGCGCCGAGACGAATTGCGAAGATCCCGACGCGTCGATCTCGACCGTCCCTCCTGTGACCGCTCCCTTTCCCTTGACGGTCATCGGCAGGGCGGCCTGGCCTGAGGCGGACGTTGAATGCGCGATCTGGCCGCCCAGCTGCTCCAGCGCCCGGACGAGCGGGGCGATCGGGCGCGTCCGAGCGGCCTCGTCGCCGTCGAAAACCACGTCCCCCCGCGCAAAGAGGGCGATTGGGGGGACAAAACGCATGACGGTTCCGGCCAAGCCGACGTCTACGTGCGCGCCCCGCAGCGGGCCGGGCGTGACGACGATCGCTGCGCCGTCGCCTTCGACTCCTGCCCCCATCGCAGTCAAGGCCTGCGCCATCAATGCGGTGTCCCGGGAAACGAGGGGGCGACGTATGACTGCGGGCTCCTCGCCGAGCGCCGCCGCAAGCAGGTACCTGTTCGTCAGCGACTTCGAACCGGGAAGGCTCACGTTTGCGCGGACGGGGCCGGAAGGCTGCGGCGCGGTCCACACGGCCCGCGGCCCGGGCGACGACGAGTGCCGCGCGGACGGCTGCCGCGACTCGGACGGCTGTGCAGCCGCGGATGCCCGCTGCGCCGAAATCGGGTGCGGCGCCCGTCGCTGCGCCGACGCGGAACGTTCATGCGTCATGGCGCTCGGATCCCCCTGCCTCGAAGGGAACGGCGCCGTCGCGGCCTCCGTCGCTCAATGAGGCGGAGTCCATTGCGGTCGAGCTCATTGCGCCCGATTCGCCCGAGCGGCCTTGAGCGCCTCCTTGTGGCGGCGATTGGCCTGCCGGCGCCAGGAGAGGGAAGGCTTGCCGTCCCTGTCGGCCGCGGCGAGAAGAGCGCCGCCGACGAGCCCGGCAGCCCCGAGAAGCCCCGTCAGCTCGGTGAGGCGCTCCTTGCGGTCTTTGCCCTTGCCCGACCACACTGGATTGTTCGCCAGCGCCACCGGGACTTGCGCGGCCGCGAGGACGGCGCCCGCCGCGCGCGGGAACTTGCCGGCGGCCAAAGCGACTCCAGCGACCGCGAAGACCGCGCCGAGGCTGCGAATCGCCGAATCCGACGTCGTCTCATCCAGTTCGACGCCGAACTTCGAAGCGACGGGGGCGAGCCGCTGCGCGCGCTCGCGGTGAGCCTTGGGGCGGGCGAGCGCATCGGCGCCTGAGGCGATGAAGGGCGCTGCGAGAAGAGGCCGGGCAACTGCACGTAGAATACTCATGTGTCTATTCCTACAGCATAAAGGGCCTTGCTCGCAGTAATCACTCCGGTTCGAAAGCGCGGATCGCGGGTGGAACGCTAAACGAGGCGCAGGCTGGCCGCCGGGCGAGAAGCGGATAGGACGCAAGACGAGGCGCGGGCTGGCGGCTAGACACGCTGCGGGTTGGCGGCCGTGGACAAGCGGGAATCTCGGGAATGTCACCATGCAAGGCGGATCGCGACGGCCGCCGCGAAAGGACGGCAAACGAACGGAAAGGCCGCCGAGGCCAGCAGGCGGGCGGCAGGCAAGCAGGTGCGCCAGGGGCGAACCGGGCGCAGCGACAGGGAATGAAAACCGCCGCGAAGCGTTACCTTCGATGGCGGGGCCAATCCCGCTACCCTAGGAGACGATGACTACCGAGACGACCATTCCAGAAGCCGAGGGCCCCGACGCCGACCGGGCGGCGGAGTTCGACGTCGCAGGCGAGACGCAGGCCGAAAGGTCGCGTCGCTTCGAAAGCGAGGCGCTTCCGTTCCTCGACCAACTTTACGGAGCGGCCATGAGGCTCACCCGCAATCCGCAGGACGCCGAGGACCTCGTCCAGGAAACGTACGCGAAAGCCTTCGCCGCGTTTCATCAGTACAGGCCCGGCACGAACCTCAAGGCGTGGCTCTACCGCATCCTCAACAACACGTTCATCTCGAACTATCGGAAGGCTCAGCGCCAACCGAAGCAGGCGGATGTGGCGGAGGTCGAGGACTGGCAGGAGTACGACGCTTCGACCCACGCGTCGAGCGGACTGCAGTCCGCGGAGGCTGAGGCGATCGAGAATCTGCCGGATTCCGAGATTCGGGACGCCCTGGCTCAGCTTCCGGAGGATCGCCGCCTCGCGGTCTATCTGGCCGACGTCGAAGGTTTTTCCTATCAGGAGATCTCGGAGATCATGGACACCCCGATAGGGACGGTCATGTCGCGGCTTCACCGAGGCAGGCGGCAGCTGCGCGATCTGTTGACCGACTACGCGCGGGATCTGGGGTACGGCAAGAAGGAGACGAAATGAGAAGCGACGAGGAGATAGCGAAGGCCGTCGAGGAGATCTTGAGGGCGAAGTCGGATCGGAGCTTGCAGGACGCAGGGGCAGGCGGGGCCGAGGGTCTGGCTGGAGCCGGCGACGGGCCGGACGGCTTTCGCGACAGGGCCGATGGCTCCGGCAATGGGCGCGACGGCGTCGGCGACCGGCGTGACGGCCTTGACCGCGGGCCAGGCGGCGACGGCGGCAGGCTGGACGGCGACGGCAGCCAAGGCGCGGGCGTCGGAGGCCCGTGCGGTGCGGTGGGGAGCTTCCTCGAAGGGTCGTGCGAAGAGGTTGCCGACCACCTTTTCGAGTTGCTCGACGCTCAAATGCCTCTCGAAGCGGCCGCGCGTCTGCGGCGCCACTGCGAGACGTGCCCCCACTGCTCGGAGCTGGCCGAAGCGGAAATCCACGTCCGCGAAATTGTTAAGAGGTCGTGCTGCGCGGAATCGGCGCCCGTCAGCCTTCGCATGCGGGTGACGAACCAGATAGCCGTCTACAGGTCGACGACGGCGTAAAACGGCTGCAGGCCGGCGAAGGCCTAGAGCGTCTACGAGTTGGCGACCGTTTGAAAGCCGTGGTGGTTTTCAGACCGGGCGAAGGAGCAGAGCGTCTGCGGGTTGGCGGCGGTGTAGCGCTGCGCTGCATAGGGAGGGGCGGCGTAGAACCTCGGGCCGGGGCGCGGCCATAGGGCAGAGGTCGCTGCCAGACCTGCGCCCGCGTCGTGGTGTCGGGGACGAGGGCCTGGCGGCGGAGCCGAGCTCGGCAGAGTGGAGCGGCCCGGCGGCGAAGCGGAGCTCGGCGGGGTGGACTGGCCTGAGGCTGCGGACACTGTGGCTTTGAACGTCCGGCTTTGCTGGGCCCGAGTGGAGAATGCGGTTTGCCGCGTTCCTTGGCTGCCGTCGTTATCTGGCGTCGTCGCCCTCGATAACTTCTCTAACTGTTTTCTTTAGCTGTTCCGTTTCCTCTTCAGCTGCTCTTCTCGAAGAAATGCTCGGAAAGATCGGAGAAGAGAAGTGTAGAGGCCGCGAAGACCGCTTGAAGGTCAAGCAGCGTGGCGTTGTCTTTGATGTTGTCGAGGAGGGAGTTGCTAGTGTCGATGCGTTTCGGGTTCTCGGATTCCCAGAGGATGGCCCCAATGTGCTGTTTCCCTTTGCTCAGACGGACGCCCTTTAATGAGCGTGGTTTGAGGGTGAGGTTCCCGTATTCTTCCTCCGTGAAACCTAATTCTAGAGATTCTGCCCTGACGCTCCGTTCATGTTTGCGCATGTGGCTGCATTCCCCTTGTTCCCAAACTTTCCCCAGATACCCTTGTGAGTCCGGATAGGATGTTCGATTCTTTTTGGCCAGTTTTGGGTTGTCAGAGCCCCGAACTATGGGAATGAACTCGCGTTTGTCGTCGTCGTGCGCATATATCGTAAAACGAACTTCAGGCGACCATAGGCCGAGCTCCTCCGAAAGATTAGTGCCTATGACTTCAATTGCCTCGGAAAGAGCTTCTTGAGCAGTTGACTTTTGCTCCCTTGCCTTGTCCAGATCGATTAAAACCTGACGGAGGCTCTTCCCCTTTTTCTCCGACTGGATCTGTCCAATGATCGTCAAGGACGCACCGCCGCCGAGGAAAAGCCACAAAAGGAGCGATGAGGTCGGGAAAAATGCGGCCACGGCCAACAGAACTGATCCTGTGGAAGTTAAGAAAGCTCCAAGGTGGCTGTTTACCATGCGCGCAAAGCGAACTAAGAGCGGTTCGCGAGACACGTCCTCGCTCATGCCGGGACCAAGCTGAGTCCGTCTTGTTCCAAGTTGTATTTGTCTTCTGAACGCGGAGTGTCGTCGTCGACGACATTTATGCCGACCTCTGAGGCCGAGTCGCTGATCAGCCGATCGGCCTGGCGCACGCTTTTTGATACAGGGTCGCGAACGATGAGAGAGACGGTTATAACCGTCTCTCCTCGGGAGAAGTCGCGATACACGTTTCCTTCGACGATTTGGGAAAACTCGTCATTTTTGTTGTCGATGATGCTTCTAACGAGGTGGGAGCGAAATGCTTCGAACTTTTCCCTGCCCGAATCGGGGTCCATTACGGTGTCGATGAACTGGGCTTTCAGGCGGCTCAGCGTTTCGGCCATCGTGGCGGTCCTTTCTCCTCGAGTGGTTCCAAGTCTATACGAGGACGGGTGTGCAGAGTTCCGCTTGTGGACAACCCTCTCTTGTGGGCCGTTCTTGCGCGTAAAGCGTTTTCCATGCGAAATGCTCTTCCGTGAAAGTCGGGAACGCATCGCGCCTTTTGGCGCTCTCCGGCGCACCACGATTCTTCCCGGCGGTGGGGGCAGGCGAGCGCGCGGGCCTTTTTGGGGCGACGGGGAACAAACGGAGAACAAGAGGCGCGGGACGACTAAAGCAGGACGACCAAAGCTGAACTGGATGCGGTTTGACAGGCCTTTCATGCCGCGGGGGATGCGCAGGCCATATTGGGCGGCTGGCGGTTGTGGCGGCGCATAGCGGCCGACGTCGTCGGCTGATACACTTTCGATCTGTCGTGTGCCTTTCGGGTGCGCAATCGATTTGAGGAGCAACAATGAGCCGTCGCGGTCGCAAGCGTCGCTCGCGCGCGGGAAAGCCTGCCAACCACGGCAAGCGTCCCAACGCATGAGCGCCGGGCCCGGGTCTAAGATCCGGGCCCTTTCGACGCCCGTATTTTCCCCGTTTCGCGGGTTTTCCGGGCGCGGCCGTGCTGTGGCTTTGTTTGCGCGCGGCCCGCAGGTGTGGCTGCGCTATGGCAGTGTATTTCGCGCGTCCGATCGCGGGGTGCGGTGCGCGGTATCTCGTTGCGCGAAACCGGTCGGGTGTTTGCCGCGCCCGATCGTGAGTGCGGTGTTTTCGGCTGGCGTTCGCGGAATCGGCTGCGTTTCATTCGCCGCCCAGGGAGTCTGCCCGGTGTTTTCCTGTTGTTTGCCGAGTCTGCCCGGTGTTTTCCTGCCGTTTGCCGAGTCTGCGCCGTGCTTCCTGCCGTTCGAGGAGTCCGCTGTGTACGTCGGTGATAAATTCGGTCCATGGCCGTTGGACGATTGACGCAACTTGTTTTTGAGTGCGACGACGCCGTCGCGCTGGCGAGGTTCTGGCAACAGGTTCTCGAGCTTCCCGAGCCGCCGGGAGGGCGGGGGCTTGTCAAAGGCGCCGGGGGTGAAAGCGGGGCTTTTGCCGACGGGGACGGTCTCGATCGGGAGGCAGGCGGTCGGGCTTCCGCCGTCGGCGACGCGTGCGAATGGAGTGTTGTCGGTGATGCGTGCGAACGGAGTGTTGCCAGCGATGCGTGCGAATGGAGTGTTGCCAGCGAAGAGCCGGAGCTGGCTGTTTCCGGCGAAGAGCGGCCGGAGTGGGTGACCTTGGAGTGGGAACCCGTCGGGAGATTTTCATTCCATCGCTGTGAGGGGTACGTGCCTCCGAGGTGGCCCGGAGGGAGCGGCGAGCATCAAGTGCATTTCGATCTGCTGGTTGAGGATTTGGCAGAGGCCTGCGGCGTCGTCGAAAAGGCCGGCGGGTGCCCTCTCACGCCGATTCTTGACCCCGGACCTAAAGAATGGCGGATCTACGCCGATCCCGCAGGGCACCCGTTTTGCCTGGTGACTGTTCCTGAATAGGGCTGGTCCCGAATAGGGCTGGTTGCCTGGTGCCGTTCGCGAAGAGTGGTTGCGTGGTGATAAATAGGTTGGTCGCGTGGTGATCTTTGAATAGGTCGGTTGCGTGATGACTGTTCCTGAATAGGCTGGTAGGCGTCGGTTGAGGGCCGAACGCTCCATCGCGTTTTTGCAAACTTAGGTTTCGATGTCGTTTGTTTAGTCGGTAATTATAAAGTATTTAAAAGAATAATTTGAAAGATTTTATCGAACAAAAAATTGACATTGGGCTGCTGCTTCTGTAGGATAGTGGGCGAAGGGATAGAGAGCGAAAGGAGGCGAGTTCGATGAGTGTCGACGCCGATATGCAGCCGGATGCCGCGGGGTCCGGCTGCGGTCCGTCCGATGTGGATCCGCCTGTCCAGCGGCGGAGTCTAGGGGGCGACAACAGATTTGCCGATTGCCTTTCGCGTTTGAATGAAGTTGTGACGGAGTTGGGGGAGGTCGACCTTTCCGCCTTGTCCGAGGAAAGGCTGACGGCTGGAGCCGCTGATCTCGCGAAGGCCGTTTCTCGGCTGGGAGCGGTGCGCGGGCGGATGCTCGTCGCCATTGAGAAGAATGAAAGCTGGCGCGCTTCGGGGGCTCGCACCTTTGTGCTTTGGAGCGAGAAGACTTCAGGGCAATCGCCGAGCGCGGCTGCCAAGGAAATCAAACGGGCCGAGGCCCTTGATTCGGGGCTGCGCAGGATGTCGGAGGCCTTGAAGAACGGCGAGGTTTTCGCGGGGCACGTCGATGTCGTTCGTCGCTTCTTGTCGGCGCCCGAGTTGGAAGACGCGTTCACCGACGCCGTTGAGGAGGAGTTTGTCGCATGGGCGCGGGAGTGCGCCCCGCGGGAGTTCGAGCGGCGCATCAAGGCGCGCGCTTATCGGCACAGCCCGTCGTTCGGAGTCGAGACCGAGAAAGCCGAGGCGAAGAAAGAGAACGTGGCCTTCGCGAAAGAAGGGTCGAGGATGCGCATTTCCGGGTGGCTGTCGGACGAGAGTTCGGCGATCGTGGACACCGCCTTGTCGGCGTTCATGGGCCGCAAACGCGTTGAGGACGCCAGAAGTTTGCCGCAACGGCGAGCCAGTGCGCTCGTCGAACTGGCCGGCGCGAAGCTTGACGAAGGCGGCCTCGGCAAAGGAGCAAGAATCCGACCGCATATTTTAGTGCACGTCCCCTTCGAAACTCTTCGCGGCTTGGAAAGCGGGACGCCTCGTCCGGGGACTGAAGACGTGCAAGGCCGGAGTGTTGCGGGCGACGACGGCATCGGCGAGGAACGCGACGGTTCGCCTTCAAAGGAGGAGACGCGGCTGTCGAAAGCGAGGACGGATCGGAGTCGTGGCGGCTCAGACCAATCGGAACGCCGCGACGGTGTGGGCTGCCTAGGGGAAGCATGCCGTGAAGCTGGTCGAGGGCAAGGGCGTTTCGGCGCATGCCTGGAATCGTCTGTGAGACAACAAGAAGAATTTGGAACGATTTTAGGGGTGATTCCTGCTTTGACCGACGTTGATGCCTTGCGAGGGAACGATCCGGCCGTTTTAGACGACGGCTCGCCACTGTCGGCCACCCAGCTGGCGAGGCTGCTTTGCGATTCGTCCGTTTCACGCCTCATTTTCTCGGCAAGCGGCGAAGTGCTCGACGTGGGCAGGGAGAAACGCCTGTTCACTCCCGCGCAGACCCGTGCGGTCATCGCGAGAGATCGGACATGCCGATATCCGGGATGCGGAGACACGATTTCCCATGGACAGGTTCATCACGCCTTGCCCTGGGAAGCGGGCGGTAGAACCGACCTTGCGAACGCCGTCCTGCTGTGCTGGCACCACCATGCCCTAGTTCACCGCGAAAAAATCGCGATCGCGCACCACAGCGGAGGCTTTGTCTTCACATCGCCTGACGGCGAAACAATGGGCACCAGGAAGCACGGAACATGACTGAGCAAGAGACGTAAGGCGGTTGGGCAAAGAGTCGGCGCGGTCGCCAAGGCCGCGGGGAGAACGCCTTGAAGGGTGGTTTAGGCCCTAAGTGGGACTAAAGAGTCTAAATTGATCTAAAGACTCTAAGCGGGCCTAAGACGCGCCGACGGCCGGGACTCCCAGCCAATCGTTCCACCCATTGTGGAGAACCAGCCATGCGATGAGGCCGTAGCCGGCTTGGCGTGGTTCGTAGCCGCTGGACATCGACAAGTCGGTGTTCCACTGTTCATGCTCGACGAGAGGAGTGAAAGTGTCGACGTAAGGGAGATCGCGGCGAGCGCAGACGTCGCCGAAGGCTTTCGACAGATCCAGCTGGATTTTGAAAGGCACTTCTCGACGCGGGGGAGGACCGACGATGAAGGACCGGAGCTTCATTCGAGCAGCCGCATCGAGGATGTTCGCAAGATGGAGGCGAGCGCGGGCAAGCGTCTGGCCCGAGTCGAGGTCATGGGATCCGAGACCGATAATGAGACGATTGTCCTCATCGTGGCGAAGGCGTCGGGCCACTTCGTCGCCCCAGCGTTTGGCCAGCGCTGCTGTGTCTTCGCCTGGAACAGCAAGGGTTATTGGCATGAGAGGCGGTTCGCTGCGGGTTCGTGCCATGACTCGCCCAGTCCAGCCGAGAGCCCGCGCGTCGCCGAAGCCCGCGACGAGCTCGTCGCCGATGAAGAAGATCGCCACGTTTGCTCCTCAGTTGTGCTACATCTTAGAAGTTACCTCAACTCTAGACTGTAGCGCCTCCGCTGTTGTGGAAGCGGTGCCAATCTGGGGCGAAGAAGCGTCAATCTGGGGCGAAGAAGCGCGCCCATTCGGATCGGAGGGTCGCCCGTCGGCATCAGAGAGCCACCCGTCCAGCTTGGAGAACTGCCCCCAATCTGCGGGGCTGGGAAAGGTTGAGGGCAGTGTTGCCGTCGTCGGCGGGAACCGCCCCCATTCTGCGGGGCTGGGGCTGCCTGCGCCGAAGTCGACGACAAGCCGGGCTAGAATCAGCCGAGGACAAGCCGGGCTAGAATGCCCCAATCTGGGGACTGGGAAGCAGCTCCGAGAGAAAACCGCGCGGAGCGGCAGTCCGTGAAAGCGTGCGGCGGCTCCTGGAGGTCGGCGTCGGCGTTTTGAAGGCGCGCGGAGGCTCTTGAACGCGGGCCTCAGCGCTCGAACGCAGCACGCATGAGGATCTCGTTCTGAGTGGTGTGGGCTCGGGCGATGCCGACCGACGGCGACGCCGAGGCAGGGCGGGAGACAAGCCTTGGCGTGAGCCCGAGCTCGCGAAACACGGTGACGAGGAGGAAGCGCCACGCGCCCATGTTCTCGGGCTCGTCCTGGACCCATACGATCTCGGCGCCGGGGTACTTTGCCAGCTCCGCCCGCAGAGCCTCGGTGGCCAGCGGATAGTACTGCTCGAGCCGGACGATCGCCGTCCGCCAGTCCCCGATCTTCCTACGGAAATCGGCTAAATCGTAATAGATGCGTCCGGAGCAGAGGAGGACTCGGTCGATGTGGGCTCGCGGCATGTCTCGGGTAGTCGCCTCTCGCGTGGATGCGCCTCCGGCGGGCGCCTCTCGTGATGCGCCTCCGGCGGGTGCCTCTCGCGTGGATGCGCCTCCGGCGCTCGCCTCTCGCGCCGGCGCATCTCCGGCGGGCACGCCTTCCGAGGCATCGCTTCTGCGGGCTTCATGCTCGGCGTCGTCGCCGATGACCGGGAGGAAGGAACCCCGAATGAAGTCTTCGACCGGCGAGACGACGCCCCGACGTCGCAGAAGCTGTTTCGGCGAGAAAGCAATGAGCGGCCGGCGCGGACGCTCATAAGCCTGCGTGCGCAGCATGTGGAAATGGTTGGCCGGGGTCGACGGTTGGCAGACCCACATGTTGTCTTGCGCACACAGCTGGAGATACCGCTCGATTCGCGCGGAGGAATGGTCGGGCCCCTGGCCTTCGTATCCGTGGGGAAGGAGGAGCACGAGAGACGAATGCTGGTTCCACTTCTGCTCGGCGGATGAGACGAATTCGTCGACAACCGTTTGGGCGCCGTTCGCGAAGTCGCCGAACTGCGCCTCCCACACCACCAGCGCGTCCGGGCGTTCGAGGGAATAGCCGTACTCAAAGGCCATGACCGAATACTCGGAAAGGGGGGAGTCGTAGATCCACAGCTTTGCCTGGTCTTCCGTCAGATGATCGAGGGGCGTCCACTCTGCGCCGGTCTCATGGTCGTGGGAAACCGCGTGCCTTTGGACGAAGGTTCCGCGGCGCACGTCCTGCCCGGACATGCGCACGGGAACCCCTTCGATGAGGAGCGAGCCGAATGCGGCGATCTCTCCCATGCCCCAATCGACGTCTCCGGTGCGCATCATCTTCGCCCTGCGCTCGTAGAGCTGGGTGATCTTCGGGTGAGGCGTGAAGCCGTCGGGGATTTGAAGGTGGGCGTCGCCGATCCTGGCCAGGATCTCGCGGGTGGTCCAGCTGGTCCAGCCGATCATCGTCCCCGCGTCTTCCTGCTGGGCTGCGGGAATCTCGAGGCCTTCGTAGACGCCGGACTTGCCGGCCGCCGCCTCGGCCTCGGCGGCCTTGACCTGCCGGAAGGCGTTGTCGAGGGTCACCCGGTAGTTCTCTTCGAAGGCCTCTGCCTGCTCGGCTGTCATCTCGCCTCGGCCGATGAGCGCCTCCTTGTACAGCTGGCGGGTCGTCCTTTTCGAATCGACCAGGGCGTACATGACCGGCTGGGTCATCGACGGATCGTCGCCTTCGTTGTGTCCGCGGCGTCGATAGCAGACGACGTCGACGATTGCGTCTTTCGAGAAGGCCTGGCGATACTCGTACGCGAGCGCGGCCGCGCGCACGACCGCCTCCGGGTCGTCGCCGTTGACGTGGAAGATCGGTATCTGCAAGCCCTTCGCCACGTCGCTCGCGTAGTTCGAGGAGCGCCCGGAATGGGGGGCGGTTGTGAATCCGATCTGGTTGTTGACGATGATGTGAACGGTTCCGCCGGTGCGGTAGCCGCGAAGCTGCGAAAGATTGAGAACCTCCGGGACGACGCCTTGGCCGGCGAATGCGGCGTCGCCGTGGACGAGAATCGGCAAGACGGCGAAGCCCCGGTCTCCCCGGTCTTGGAGGTCCTGGCGCGCGCGGACGATGCCCTCCAAAACGCCGTTCGCCGCTTCGAGGTGCGAAGGGTTCGCCGCGAGATAGACGCCGGTCGTCTCGCCGGTCGGGGAGGTGTACGTCCCCTCGGTTCCCAGATGGTACTTGACGTCGCCCGAGCCCTGGACGGTGCGCTCGTCGACGAATCCGTCGAATTCAGTGAAGATCTGCTTGTACTGCTTTCCCGCGATGTTCGTCAGGACGTTGAGCCTTCCCCGGTGGGACATCGAGATCGCAACCGAATCGAGGCCGTCGTGGGCGGCGCGGGAAAGTATGGCGTCAAGCGCGGGAATGAGCGATTCCCCGCCTTCGAGCGAGAAGCGCTTCTGCCCGAGGTACTTGGTGTGCAGGAAGGTCTCGAACGCCTCCGCCTGATTGAGCTTCTCGAGAATCTGAAAGCGCTCGTCGTCGGTGAGCTTGGCGCGCGGGCGTTCGATTCGCTCCTGGAACCAGCGGCGCTGCTCCGGATCCGTGATGTGCATGTACTCGAAGCCGATCGACGCGCAGTATGTCTCTCGCAGCAGCGAAAGCGCGTCGCGCAGGGTCATTGAGCCGTTGTCCGTGAAGTCCCCGGTGGGAAAGGAGCGGTCTAGGTCCCACGACGTCAGGCCGTAGGACCCGAGGGAAAGGTCCGGATGGCGGAGGGTGCGGAAAGAGATCGGGTCCGTGTCCGCAATGAGATGCCCCCGCGAGCGATACGCGTGGATGAGGCTCGTCACGCGAGAAGCCTTGTCCAGGTCTTTGAGCGGGTTGTATTCGACGTCGCGCTCGAAGACGAAAGGCTCCGTCGGAACGTGGAGCGAATGGAAGACCCTGTCGTAAAAGCCGTCGAGGCCGGTGAGTTTGCGTTCGATGAGGCGTAGGAACTCGCCCGACGTGGCCCCCTGAATCACGCGGTGGTCGTAGGTGGAGGAGACGGTGACCACTTTGGAGACGCCGAGGCGGGCCAGCACGGCGTCTGACGTGCCGGCGAACTGGGCGGGATAGACCATGGAGCCGACGCCGATGATCGCGCCTTGCCCCGCCATGAGCCGGGGGACGGACTGGGTTGTGCCGATGCCTCCGGGATTTGTGAGCGAGACGGTGGTTCCCGTGAAGTCGTCGATTCCCAAGGCGCCTTCGCGTCCGCGGCGCACGAGGTCTTCGTAAGCGGAGAGGAAATCGCGGAAAGTCATGAGTTCGGCGGCTTTGACGGAAGGCACGACGAGGGTGCGGGAGCCGTCGGGGCGGCGAGCGTCGATCGCGATGCCGAAATTGACGTGCTCGGGATGGCGGACCGCGGGCTTGCCGTCGGCCAGCGCGTACGAGTCGTTCATCTCAGGCATCTGGACGAGCGCCTCAATCGCGGCGAAGGCCACCAGGTGGGTGAAGCTCACCTTGCCGCCCCGGGTGGCCCGCAGCCGCTCGTTGACGATGGCGCGGTTGTCGAACATCGTTTTGGCTGGGATTTCGCGGAACGACGTCGCCGTCGGAATGGCGAGCGAAGCGTCCATGTTGGCCGCGACGGACTTCGCCGTGCCCTTCATGCGGACGGTTTCGCCCGAAGAGATAGGGGTGTCGCTCGCCACCAGCTTGTGCCGCTTGGCATAGGGGGTGAGGGCCGGCTGCGCCGCGGCCGGCGGAGCGGGAGGGAGGTCCGAACGGGTGGAGACCGAGTCCGGGGCCGCCTGCCGGGAGTCGTTCTGGGAGTGAATCTCGATTTGCGCCTTGGCGGTGTCGGGATCCGCCCGTCTGTGCACGGGGCGCCCCTCGGCGCGCCATCTTCTGAAGAGGTCGCCCCACTGCGGAGGGACGGCAGACGGATTCTTGAGGAAGTCGGCGTAGAGATCCTCGATGAAGCCGCGGTTGGGCCCGAAGTCGTCGTGTGGCTGCGTTGACACTGTTTTCCCCACTCCTTTGGAATTCGACACATTAAGGCTACGGGACTTGGCGACGAGTTTCATGCGTCAAAAGTGATGTGTACTTCTAAAACCGACGTCGACCGCAGATACATGCGATATTTGTAGGAGTGATTTAAAAGGGAGTGAGGGGGCGTTTGGGAAAACGTCCCGCCATTGAGAAGGTCGTCTCGGCCGTCGTCGCGTGAAGCGGGTGGTGGCCTTTCGGCGGGTCCGTTATCATTTTGTAACGGAGTCACCGGAAAATCACGTAGAACCGGAGGATGATGGGCAGGCACGCACTTAACACCGAGCCGCAGGCTCAGGTTCAGGCTGCCCGGACGCGCCGTTCGGGTGTTAGGCAGGAGACCCCGAGCCTCAACCGCCGCCAGGTGCGGTTGGCTCGCGAGATGGAAGAAGCTGCCGAAGCACGCAAGGCGAGGCGGGCAGAGCACCGTGAGGCTGAGAATCGCGCGCGCCAGGAGGCGGAGCGTGCGAGGATCGCCGAGGAGGAAGCTCGGTTAGAAGAGATTTCGCGAAGGGTTGAGGCCGCGCGCAAGGCCGAAGAGGTCCGCGAGGCTGAAGAAGCCCGCAAGCTGGAGGAGGCGCGTCGGGCTGAAGAGGCCAGGCGGGCCGAGGAAACCCGCAAGGCTGAAGAGGCCCGCAAGCTGGAGGAGCTTCGCAAGGAGCGCGCGGCGCGGAGGGCCGCACGCGAGGAAGCTCGTCGCGCCGAAGAGGCACAGAGAGCTGAAGAGGCCCGTAAGGCTGAGGAGGCGCGCGAAGCCGAAGAGGCCAGGCGCGCCGAAGAGGCGCGCAAGGCTGAGGAGGCGCGTCGGGCGGAGGAAGAGCAAGAGGCTGAGGCGATTCGCCAGGCCGAAGAGGTGCGGCGGAAAACCGAGGAGGCCCGGAAGGCTCAGGAAGCCCAGAAGGCAAAGGCCGCAGCCGCCGGACCCGCGGGAAGCAGCCCGTTCGCCGTCATTACGAGGCGTCTGGAGATCGTCCGACAGGCGGAGGCGGACCGCAAAGCCGAGGAGGCGCGCAAGGAGCGCGAGGCCAAGAAGGCCGCTCGCCTGGAGAAGTCCCGCAGGGCGCAACAGCTGCGGGAACAGGAGGCCGAGGCGTCGCGAAAAGCGGCGGAGGCCCGCGCCGCCGATGAGCAACGCGCCGAAGACGAGCGCAGGGCCGCCGAGGAGCGTCGCGCAGATCAAGAAACCGTGAGCCAAGAGACTCGCCGGGAGCGCAGGCGGCAGCAGGCCGAGTTGGCGCGGAAGATCCTCGAGGCCGAACGTGAGGCCGAGGCCGCGGCAGCGGCCTTCGACAGCGAGGCCGGGGCGAATGAGTCCGACGAGGAGACCGCCGTTCTCACCCGCAACGAGATCAGCGACGCCATTTCCGAAGGCGCGCAGATGTCCCGTTTGGAGCGTCGGCGCAGAAGCGGCAAAGCAGGAAGGGCCGCCGCGCAGGCGAAGGCCCCGGCAGACGCGAAGGACGGAAAAGCTGCAAAGGACGGCAGGGGCGCCAAGGGGAAAATCGCCAAGGCGGACTCCGAGCGCGCCGCGAGCGAGCAGCCGGCTTCCTTCGGATCGAAGAAGTGGGCCATCCAGGGCGTGGCGGCCGGCGTCGCGACGCTGGTGGCCGTAGGCGTGCCGATTCTTGCAACGAACAACACGCCGGCGACCGCCGCGCAGAACAATCTCTCTCGCTCCTACATCGGCGGCGAGACGAAAGAGAAGGCCGACGTTCCTGCCGCTCTCACCGGCGACGCCAACGCGCAGGCCCGCTCGATGGCCAACGAATTCTCTCACCAGGCCAAAGAGAACGAGAGCGGCAACGAGACGACCACCTGCTCAGCCGCCGGGGCGGCCGGGGCGCGGGCGGCATTCGCCGGCTCTCGCCAAGGCGGTCAAATCGTCATGCCCCTCCAGCAAGGCGTTTATCGTTTGACGTCGGCCTTCGGATACCGCGTCGACCCGATTTACGGCGACGTCTCGATGCACGCCGGCCAGGATTTCGCGGCGCCGATGGGAACGCCGATCCACGCCGTCGCCGACGGCGTCGTCACCCACGCCGGCGCCGGGATTCAAGGGCGTTCGAGCAACCTCATCATCGTCAAGCACGAGATCGGCGGCAAGACGTACTACACGTGGTACATCCACATGTACGACAACGGGGTTCTCGTCAAGAAGGGCGACACGGTCAAGGCGGGCCAGGTCATCGGAAAGGTGGGCTCCAACGGCAATTCCACCGGTCCGCACCTGCACCTGGAGGTGCACGACCAAAACGACAAGCTCATGAACCCCGTCCAGTTCCTGAAGGATCAGAAGGCGGTCGACGCCTCGCAGGTTTGCGGCTGATGCGATGCTCTATCCCATCGGCGCCCCTATCGTCGTCGCCCACCGCGGCGGCGCCGGGGAGTGCCCGGAGAACACCGCTGAGGCCTTCCTGACCATGGGCGAGCGAGGTTTCCGCTACCTGGAGACCGACGCTCGCGCCACACTCGACGGCGTCGCCGTCCTCTGCCACGATGCGACCCTGGACCGAACCGTCGGCGCCGCCGGGAAGGTCCGCGGCTACACGTGGAGGGAGCTCGCCAGGGTTCGCGGCGGCGGACCGGCGGTCTTGCGCGTGGACGAGGCGCTCGAAAGACACCCCGACGCCGTTTTCAACATCGACGCGAAGTCCGACGACGTCGCAGCCCCGCTCGCCCGAGCGATACGCGAGGCGGGCGCCCAGAGCAGGGTGTGCGTCGCGAGCTTTTCGGAGCGTCGGCTGCGGCGCATGCGAGGCGAGCTGCCGGAAACAGCGAGCTCGCTGGGCATAGGCGCCATCGCCAGGATCGTCGCGGCCTCGCGAGCAAGGACGGGGGCGGCGCGTCGGCGTCTGCTCAAAGGCCTTCCCGACGCCCAAGTCGCCCAAGTCCCGCTTTCCTTCCGCGGGGTTCCCGTGCTGACGGAGAGATTCGTCGCATCGGCGCACGAGGCGGGGATCGCGGTCCACGCGTGGACGATCGACGACGTCGCCGCCGCCGCCCGGCTTCTCGACATGGGCGTGGACGGCATCATCACGGACGTTCCGACTGCGATGTACGAGGGGCTGCGGGAACGAGGGCTCCCGGTCAGCCGCTCGTAGGCGGCGTCCCAGTTCCCAGCCGCGCCCCGGTTCGTAGCGGCATCCGAGTTCATAGGCGGTACCCCAAACAGGATTCGAACCTGCGACCTTTTGCTCCGGAGGCAAACGCTCTATCCACTGAGCTATTGGGGCCTGAGAAGTAACTTTAGCAGCTATGACCGAGTTCGCGCTTCCCGGGGCGGCCCGTTCGCGAGAATGTGTCGGAGCCGCCGCGTAGAATTGCGCGCATGACACCGGAAGAACTCAGTCGGCTCGTCGCCGACGAACTTGCCTCCGCAGTCGCCGACGGCACTCTGACGATCGAAGGCGAGCTGCCCGTCGTGAAGGTGGAGCGCCCTCGGTCTCGCGAGCACGGCGACTGGGCCACGAACGTCGCGATGCAGCTGGCCAGGCGCGCCGGGAGGAACCCGCGCGAACTGGGCGAGCTCCTCGCGGCGCGGATCGCGGCGCACGACGGGGTGGAGGAAGCCGAAGTCGCAGGGCCCGGGTTCGTCAACATCCGGCTCTCCGCCGCATCGGTCGGCGAGCTCGCCCGGGCCGTCGTCGAGGCGGGCTGCTCCTACGGGCGCACGGAAGGCGACGCCGGCAAGACGGTCAATCTCGAGTACGTCTCGGCCAATCCCACCGGCCCCCTCCACATCGGCGGAGCGCGCTGGGCTGCCGTCGGCGATTCGCTCGCTCGGATCCTCGAGTTTTCGGGGGCGAAGGTCGTCAAGGAATATTACTTCAACGACCACGGCAATCAGATCGACCGTTTCGCCGCGTCCCTCCTGGCGCGAGCGCGTGGCGAGGACATCCCCGAGGACGGATACGGCGGGCAGTACGTCACGGAGATCGCCGAGAGGGTCGTCGCCGATTCGATTGCCGACGGCGAACCGGATCCGCGCGAGCTGTCCGACGAGCAGGCCCACGAGGCTTTCCGTTCGCGAGGCGTCGAGCTGATGTTCGCAGAAATCAAGTCTTCGCTCCACGATTTCCGCTCCGATTTCGACGTCTTCTTCCACGAGGATTCGCTCCACGAATCGGGTGCGGTCTCCAAGGCGATCGAGCGTCTGCGCGAGCGCGGCGTCGTCTATGAAAAAGAAGGCGCCCTGTGGCTTCGCACGACAGACTTCGGCGACGACAAGGACAGGGTGATCGTCAAATCCGACGGCGAAGCAGCCTATTTTGCGGGCGACCTCGCCTATTATCTCGACAAGCGCGCCCGCGGCGCGGACAACTGCGTCTACATGCTCGGCGCCGACCATCACGGGTACATCGGCCGCATGTACGCCATGGCCAGAGCCTACGGCGATACGGCCGGGCCGGGCGAGAACATGGAGATCCTCATCGGCCAGCTGGTCAACCTCGTCCGCAGCGGCGTCCCCGTGCGCATGTCCAAGAGGGCGGGAACCGTCGTGACGCTTGAGGACCTCGTCGACGCCGTCGGCGTGGACGCGGCCCGTTATTCGCTCGTCCGGGCATCCGTGGACACGACGCTCGACCTCGACCTCGACCTCGTCGCCTCCCGCACGAACGACAACCCCGTCTACTACGTCCAATACGCCCACGCGCGCACGTGCTCGGTGGCGTCGAACGCCGCCTCCCACGGCGTCAGGCGCGAGGACGGATTTGCCCCCGGTCTGCTGGACGCCGTCGATTCCGAGCTTCTCGGCACGCTTGCGCGCTTTCCGGACGTCGCGGCACAGTCGGCGATTCTTCGCGAGCCTCACCGCGTCGCGCGATACCTCGAGGAGGTTGCGGCCGCATACCATACATGGTATGGTAAGGCTCGGGTCACGCCTTGCGCGGAAGAGGAGGTCGCCGATCTTCACAGAACGCGCTTGTGGGTGAACGACGCTGCGGGCGTGGTTCTTGCCAACGGGCTGGGCCTGCTCGGCGTCAGCGCTCCGGAGAGGATGTAGTGCTTATATGAATCTCGAAAACCTTCCCGCGCCCGAACCCGACGGCTCGTTGGACGGGCTGTGGCCCTCGTCGGCCCGCCGCGTCGGCGGCGAGATCGCGATCGGCGGCGTCGGCGTGAGCGAGTTGGCGGCGGAGTACGGAACGCCGCTTTACGTTCTTGACGAGGACGTGCTGCGCGCCCGGGCGCGCGCCTGGAAAGAGGCCATGGACGAGGCCTTCTCCCGCCTTCGGGGGGCTGACGTCTATTACGCAGGCAAAGCTTTTTTGTGCGTCGCTGTAGCCAAGGCCGTCGCACACGAGGGGCTCGCCGTGGACGCCTGTTCCGAGGGGGAGCTTCGCACGGCGCTGGCTGCGGGCGTTCCGGGCAGCCGCATCGGGATGCACGGCAACAACAAGTCGCGCGAAGAAGTCGAGCTCGCTCTGCGGGCGGAAGTCGGGCACTTCGTCGTCGATTCTTTGGCCGAGTTGGAGTTCGTCGATTCGATCGCGCGCGACGAGGGTGCCGTCGCCTCCGTCATGCTCAGGGTGACGACCGGGGTGCACGCCGGCGGCCACGAATACATGTCCACCGCTGTGGAGGATCAAAAATTCGGTCTGTCGATCGCGAGCGGCGCCGCTTGGCAGGCCGTCGAGAAAACGGTGAACGCGCCGAATTTGCGGCTCGTCGGCCTGCATTCGCACATCGGTTCGCAGATCCTGGTCGTCGAGGCCTTCGAGGAAGCCGCACGCGCGGTGCTCGACTTGCGTGCCCGGGTCCATCGCGAGATCGGATTGGAGCTTCGCGAGGTCGATTTCGGCGGAGGCTATGGCATCCGCTACACGGGCGGCGACTCGGCTCCCCCGAGCCCCGCGCAATTGGCAAGTGCCCTCGCGTCCGTCGTCGCTTCGCATTCCGCGGAGTCGGGGATCGAGCCGCCGAGGGTTTCGATCGAGCCGGGACGCAACATCGTGGGCCCCGCGGGCGTGACTCTCTACACGGTGGGGACGGTCAAAACGGTCGAATTGGAGGATGGGCCGCGTCGCTATGTTTCCGTCGACGGCGGGATGAGCGACAATATTCGGCCTGCCTTGTACGACGCCGCGTACACGGCCGCCCTCGCGTCTCGCGAGGGGGAAGGTCGCGTGAGAAGCAGGGTCGTCGGCAAGCATTGCGAGAGCGGGGACATCGTGGTGCGCGACGTGTCGCTGCCCGAGGACCTCGCGGCGGGCGACATTCTGGCCGTCCCCGCCACCGGTGCGTACGGACGGTCGATGGCCTCGAATTACAATCACGTGCCGCGTCCGGGCGTGGTGGCCGTTCGAGGCGGTGCGTCGCGCTGGATTGTGCGCCGCGAGACTGTGGAAGACCTCCTCGCCCTCGACGCCGACTACCTCCGCCGCGGCGAGGACTGAGGCTGAGGGGAGGGCTGAGGATTGCGGCCGCGGCAAGGACTGAGGCCGGGGCGAAGACTGAGGCTGCGATGCAGCAGGATAAGAAGCGGCGCAGCAGGCTAAGAAGTCGCCGACTGCGCCGGATCCAGCAGGTCAAGCGCCGGGCGTAGGTCCGAGACCGGGATCTGGCCCGGCGCCGAGCCTTTGCCGACGGCTGCGAACGTGGCGCATGAACCGAAAACGCCGCCCGCGATGCGCGAGAGCGTCCCGATCGGTCCCATCGCCACCGTGATGAGGGGACGGTCGAAAATACGCGAGGCCTGATGCGTCGCGCTTAGGAGAACGAGCAGATCGTCTACGGAGTTAGGCATGCAGGCGAGCTTGAGAACGTCCGCCCCGGCGGCGTCCATGGCCCCGAGCCGCGAGATGATCTCCTCTGACGTCGGCGTGGCGTGAAAATCGTGGTAGGAGGCCACGACGGCCACGTTTGCCCCGTGAGCGCCGTCAATGACTTCCCTCACTGTCGATTCGTCGCGGAATGCTTCGACGTCGATCGCGCTGACCTTTCCCGATCGAGCGACGGCCAGGAGCAGATCCCGGTAGGCGGAGGCCTCAATCGCCTTTCCTCCTTCGTCCGCGGTCCGGAAAGTCGCCAAGACGGGCAGATCGGCGGAGCCCGCAAGCATTTCGAGGGCTGAGAGAATGTCAATCGAAGGGGAAAGGAAATCCATCCGCCATTCGACGACATCGACGCCGTTCCACGCGCCGCTCGCGGTTTGCCCGCCGAGCTTCGCGATGCTCGCGGTTTGCTCCGTGATTTCGTTGAAAGTCTCCGCCGTGACGGGGACGATGACCTTCGTCCGGCCTTCGCCGAGAACGACGCCGCCGAGGGTCGCCGTCTTTTTGCCGCTGCTCATGCCGTCGCCTTTCTCGACTGTTTCTCAGACTTGGATTCTCCGAACTCGCATCCGCGGGGATTCTCATCCGCCCGGATTCGGATTGAACCGGGATTCGATTCTCCCAGAATTTCGTCAAGAAGGCTTTTTCGGCGGTGCGGCGCGCGAAGGCGCGAACATCGCGCATAGGCAAGGGCTGTGTGCGCCCAGGTGACCGCTGCGCCTCGATGACACGTGGCGAGAGGCTGCAGACAGGCGAGGGGCCTGTGGGCAGAGAGGCTGCAGACGGGCGAGAGGCTGCGGATAGGAGAGGGGCCTGTGGATAGACGAGCCTCATCGGCCCGATGGCGGTAAGCTACTTCCAGCGAAAGGAGAACAGTGACCGTCGTTAAAATCGCCCTTCTCGGAGCGGGAACCGTGGGAACCCAGGTCGCCCGCCTGCTTTCGGAGCAAAAGGAGGACCTCGCCGCCAGATCGGGCGCTCAGCTCGAGCTCGTGGGAATCGCTGTGAGGGATGTCTCAGCTCCTCGCGATCCCGCCGTCGACAGGTCCCTTCTGACGGACGATCCCGAGTCGATCATCGACGAGGCCGACGTCGTCATTGAGCTTATGGGCGGAATCGAACCCGCGCGCGCCTACATTCTTCGGGCGTTCGCCGCGGGCGCATCGGTCGTCACGGGCAACAAGGCGCTTCTCGCGGCCCACGGCCCCGAACTTTACGAGGCCGCGGCGCAGGCCGACGTCGACCTTTACTACGAGGCCGCGGTGGCGGGCGCGGTCCCCGTCGTCTACGGACTGCGCGAATCGCTTGCGGGCGACAGGATCACCGCCGTCTTGGGCATCGTCAACGGCACAACGAACTACATTCTCGACGAGATGACCGTAAAGGGCCTCGATTTTGACGAAGCGCTCGCCAAAGCGCAGGAGCTGGGCTATGCGGAGGCCGACCCCACCGCCGACGTCGACGGCCTTGACGCCGCGGCCAAGTGCGCGATTCTAGCCTCGCTCGCCTTCCACACCCGTGTGAGCATCGACGACGTGCACGTCCACGGCATTCGCTCAATAACGAAGGCGGACATCGAATCCGCCGGACGTTCGGGGTGCGTGGTGAAGCTTGTGGCGTCGGCCAAGCGCCGCCCCGAAGGCATTGAGTTGCACGTCGGCCCGACCCTCGTTCCGCTCGATCACCCGCTGGCCTCCGTTCGCGGGGCGTTCAATGCGGTCGTCATCGAGGCAGAAGCGGCCGATCGGCTCATGTTCTACGGCCCGGGGGCCGGGGGAGCGCCGACGGCCTCGGCCGTCCTCTCCGACGTCGTCGCCGCCGCCTCGCACAAGGTCGACGGCGGGCGCGCCCCGCGCGAACTCATATACGGAGACATTCCGGTGCTCGAAGCCTCGCGCGGCCGTTCGAGCTTCCAGGCGGAGTTCGCCGTGCGCGACGAAATCGGTGTGTTGACGAAGGTCACAGGGGTGTTCGCCGCACACGGCGTCTCGATCAGGGCCGTCGTCCAGACGGTCGGAGAAGACGGGCTGGCGCGTCTGACTGTCAACACGCACGAAGCCCTCCAAGCGGATCTCGAGGCGACTTTGGCCGAGCTGGGCGACGCCGAGTTCATTTCCGAGGTTCACAACGTCAACCGAGTGGAGGAATCCTGATGGCGCATCAGTGGCAGGGGCTCATTCGCGAGTATGCCGATTGGCTCCCCTTCGACGACGGCGATCCGATCGTCACCCTGAAGGAAGGCGGGACCCCGCTCGTCCACGCTCGCGCCCTTGACTCGCGAACAGGGGCTTCCGTCTACGTCAAGGTCGAAGGCGCCAACCCCACGGGCTCCTTCAAGGACCGCGGGATGACGACTGCCATTTCCCAGGTGCTGACAACCGACGCAAAAGTCGTCGCGTGCGCCTCGACGGGCAACACGTCGGCTTCGGCCGCGGCCTATGCGGCAGCCGCAGGTTTGAGCGCCGCCGTCATCTTGCCCGCGGGCAAGATCGCCGCCGGGAAGCTTGCTCAGGCGATCGTCCACGGCGCCACGCTCGTCGCCGTCGACGGGAACTTCGACGATTGCTTGAGGATCGTCCGCGAACTGACCGAAAGCCATCCCGTCGCCCTCGTCAATTCCGTCAATCCATACCGGCTTCAAGGGCAGAAAACAGCCGCGTTCGAGATCGTCGACGAGCTGGGCGACGCTCCCGACATCCACGTGCTTCCGGTGGGCAACGCCGGAAACATCAGCGCGTACTGGATGGGCTATTGCGAATACGCAGGCCGCACCGCCCTCACCTCGATGGCCCGCACCGCCGGAGCGGCCCCCGTTTCGACGAAGACGCCTCAGATGTGGGGCGTCCAAGCGTGGGGCGCCGCGCCGCTCGTGCTCGGCCACGTCGTCGAGAACCCGGAGACCGTCGCCACAGCCATCAGAATTGGAAATCCGGCGTCGTGGAAGTACGCCGAGGCCGCCCGCGACGATTCGCGGGGATGGATCGACAGGGTGACCGACGAGCAGATCCTTCAAGCTCAATCGATCCTCGCCGCAGAGACGGGCGTTTTCGTCGAACCGGGGTCGGCCGCTTCCGTCGCCGGGCTTTTGCAGGCTGCGGAGCAGGGGAAGGTGCCTGAAGGCGCGACGATCGTGTGCACCGTCACGGGCAATGGCCTCAAGGACACGGCCACCGCGCTCGAGGGGCGCGAATTGTCTTTCGACCCGGTTGCGCCCACTCTCGAGGCGGTTGCGTCCGCTTTGGATTTGTGATGCACATCGTACGGGCGACGGCGGGAGTGAGGGTTCCCGCCACATCCGGGAATCTGGGGCCGGGGTTCGACTGCCTCGGACTTGCCCACAACGTGTGGGACGAAGTCCACGTGCGGTTGACCACCGGGTCCACGCGCGTCCATATTCTGGGCGAGGGCCGGGGGGCGCTGCCCACCGACGATTCCCACCTCATCGTCAGGGCGATGAGGCGTGGCTTCGACGCTGCGGGGCTCCCGCAAGCAGGAATCGAGCTCAATTGCCGCAACGGAATCGCCCAGGGAAGGGGACTTGGATCGAGCGCTGCTGCGGTTGTCGCGGGGCTCATGCTCGTGCGAGGCCTTGTCGACGAACCCGAGCTTTTCGACGACGACGCAGTCCTGCGCCTCGCCACGGAATTCGAGGGGCACCCCGACAATGCGGCGCCTGCGCTCCACGGCGGGGCCGTTCTCTCATGGATGACGGACGAGGGGCCCAAGGCCGCGAAGATCGACGTTGCAAAAGAGATAAAGACCACCCTTTTGGTTCCAGAAGCGGAATTGGCCACCGAAGCCGCGCGCTCCGTCTTGCCGTCGGATGTGCCCCATAAGGACGCGGCTTTCAACGCGTCCAGGGCGGCCATGCTGGTCCTCGCGCTTCAAGGGAGGCCGGACTTGCTCCTCGAGGCGACCGGCGACCGCCTGCATCAGCGCTACCGGGCCGATTCCATGCCGGAATCGGCTGAAGTCCTTCGGGCCTTGCGCGAGGCAGAATGGCCAGCTGTCGTTTCCGGGGCGGGCCCTTCGGTGCTCGTTTTCGACAAGTTGGATCGGCGCACGCGGGATTTGCTCGCCGCCCGGGGATTCAGATCGATTACCGCGGGAATCGGCAGCGGTGCGCACCTCATTGAAGAATCGCGATGAAATGGTAGGACGGTCCGTTGAAATGCGGTGGACGCAGAGGGTCGTGGAAAGGAGAAGACGCGCCGGTTGGGGAGAAGAACTCACCGGGAATTTCCTCAAAATGTAGGTACTGATAAAAAATGCTGCTATTCTAGAACCAGCTCGGAGAGACCAGAGGCGTCCCCGGCTATTCCCTTCACCGAAATTACGCACATTCGGTGTTACTCCCCCACAAGTCGATTGTCGACATAGGCCGACAATCCGAGGAAGGAACCTCGTGAGCCAAATCAACCTGGGCGCGGTATCGACCATGCGCCTGCCCGAATTACGGGAAGCGGCTAAAGCTCTGGGTCTTGAGGTTGACCCGAAAGCCAAGAAGGCAGATCTTGTCGCCGCGATTCGATCCGTAACGGGACCGGCGCGGCGCGGACGCCCGCCTAAAAACAGGACCGAGATCAAGGTGCGCTACGAAGCCCCCAAGATCAAGGCCGACGCCGCCAAATCGGCCTCTGGCGAGGCCAATCCGCTCGCCGGGCGGGTCAACGCGGCCCCTGCTTCCGCCGGTGCAAATGCGGCCAAAGGAGGCGACGCAGGCGCCTCGGCCGGAGCCAAGCCTGCCAAGGAAAAGGAAAAGGTCGAAACCAACACCCCATTCGAATGGCCCGCCGCCCGGGACGCGCACAATCCGAGCGGCAGCGGCGACAATTCGAACGGCCGCGACAATTCGAACGGCGGCGACAATTCGAGCGACAACGCCCAGGATCGGAACGGCGCCAAGGCGGCCGGGCAGGATGGTTTCAAGCCTGAAAATCGTTCCGATGACCGCGGCTCCCAGGGGAGCGATCGCGGAAGCCAGGGATCGGATCGCAGCGCCCAGGGACCGCGAGTTCGCCGTCGCGGCCCTCGCGACGGGGAGATCGACATCGTTCTGCCCGAATCCAAGGGCTCCGAAGACAAGCCCGAACATCTTTCGCGGCGTCAGAGGCGCGAACGCAACGAGCGTGTGGCGCGCGAGCGCGCCGAACGCAACAACGAGCGCAATGGCAGGGGAAAGAACCGCGACGACCGCGGGCGCGACGGCGGCATGACCGAATCCGACAAGCGCGCGGCGCTCGACGCGATCGGAGATGCGGCGGAGCGCCGCGCGGGCGGGGACGACACGGCGTCCGACCGTCGGTCGCGCAACCGCAACAGGAACCGCAATCGCGACCGCAGCGAGTTTCAGGAGGCCACGCAGCGCGACGACGAGGACCTTCTGCAAGTCGCCGGCATCCTCGACTTCGAAGGGAACAACGCCTTCCTCCGCACCGGAGGGTATCTTCCGGGCGGGAACGACGCAGCGGTCTCCCAGCAGATCGTCAAGCAGCACGGGCTGCGCCGCGGCGACGCCATAGTAGGCGCGGTCCGGCCGCGCACCGAGGGCGATCAGCATTACAACAACCGCAATCGCAATCGCAACCGCAACCATTACAATCAGCTCAACCAGCTCGTTCAGATCGACACGATCAATTCCCTCGACGTCGAACGTTCGCTCACGCGGCCCGAGTTCAACAAACTCACCCCGCTCTACCCGCAGGACATGCTGCGTTTGGAGACGACGCCGAAGGCCATGACGCCGCGCGCGATCGACCTCGTCGCCCCGATCGGAAAAGGCCAGCGCGGCCTCATCGTCGCCCCGCCGAAGGCGGGAAAGACGATGGTGATGCAACAGATAGCCATGGCAATCGCGTCGAACAATCCGCGCGTCCACCTCATGGTGGTTCTCGTTGACGAGCGCCCCGAGGAAGTCACGGACATGAAGCGCCTGGTCAAGGGGGAGGTCATCGCCTCGACCTTCGACCGCCCGGCCTCCGACCACACGATCGTCGCCGAGCTCGCCATCGAACGGGCCAAGCGCCTCGTGGAGCTCGGCCAAGACGTCGTCGTGCTCCTCGACTCGCTTACCAGGCTCTCTCGTGCCTACAACCTCGCGGCTCCCGCCTCGGGGCGGATCCTTTCGGGAGGCGTCGACGCCGCTGCCCTCTACCCGCCGAAGAAGTTCTTCGGAGCGGCCCGCAACATCGAAAACGGGGGGTCCTTGACGATCATCGCCTCGGCGCTCGTCGAAACCGGCTCGAAGATGGACGAGGTGATTTTCGAGGAGTTCAAGGGCACGGGAAACATGGAGCTGCGCCTGTCGCGCCAGTTGGCGGATCGGCGCATCTTCCCGGCGATCGACGTCAACGCCTCCGGCACGCGCCGCGAGGAGCTGCTCTTCAGCCAAGAGGAACTCAAGGTCATCTGGCAGCTGCGCCGGGCCCTTGGAACGCTCGATGTGGCGGAGGCCTCCGATTTCATGCTCGGGCGTTTGCGCAAGACCGAGTCGAATGCGGAATTCCTCGTGCAGATCATGAAGTCAATGCAGGCGAATTGATCTGCGCTGCAGGCAGCGCCGCGATTCGCCTGTCCTCCCACGGCGTAAGCAGATGTACAAAAGCGGCGAGTTGTGTAAAAATAGCTCGTCGGCTTCCGGTTCACCGGTGTCGCGGCCGCAGGCGCTTTTCCCTTGCGGCAAGGGCGGTCTCCTCTGAGAGCCCGTCCGCGCATCGGACCCGGGGCGTTCAACGATCCAAGGAGCTCAAATGAAGCAGGGAATCCATCCCGAATACCATGCCATCAAGGTTTCATGCACATGTGGCAACGAGTTTGAAACTCGTTCGACGATTGAGGGCGACCACCTTCGCGTCGATGTGTGCAGCGCCTGCCACCCCTTCTACACGGGCAAGCAGAAGATTCTCGACACCGGCGGCCGCGTGGCCAAGTTCGAGGCCCGTTACGGCAAGCGGAAGGCCAAGTAGTTCGTGCTCTCGGCGCCGGCGCAGGAAATGCGTCGGCGCCGAGGTGTATTTTCTTTGAGAAGGAGTGTGGCGAGGAATGAGCAGTCAGATTGAGCTTGCCGAGCAGGTGCTCGCCGAGCACCGCAAGATTGAAACGGAGATGTCCAGCCCCGAGGCGCTCTCCAGCCCCGAGAAGATGAAATCCCTCGGGCGCAGATACGCCGAGCTGGGGCGGGTTGTCCGCGTTTATCAGGCCTACCGGCGCGCCGAGGCAGATCTTTCGGAGACCCGGGAGATCGTCGAAGCCGGCGGCGAGGACGCCGAGCTCTTCCGCCCCGAGCTTCCTGGTTTGCAAGAAGCCTATGCGCAGGCCGAGGCTGCGCTCAAGGATGCGCTTATTCCCCGCGACCCCGACGACGCCCGCGACGCCATCGTCGAAGTCAAGGCGGGGGAGGGCGGCGAGGAATCGGCCCTCTTCGCCGGGGATTTGCTGAGAATGTACGAGCGTTACGCCGAGCGGATGGGCTGGCAGACGCAGATCCTCAGCTCGGTGCCCACCGAGCTTGGCGGCTTCAAGGACGTGCAGCTGGCCGTCCGCCTGCGCTCGGCGCCAGAGGACCCCGCCGACGGCGTATGGGCGCATCTCAAATTCGAGGCCGGGGTGCATCGCGTCCAGCGCGTCCCCGTCACCGAATCGCAGGGCCGCATACACACCTCCGCAGCCGGAGTGCTCGTCTTCGCCGAGGTCGACGACCCCGGAGAAGTCGAGATCGCCGACGCCGACATCCGCGTCGACGTGTTTCGCTCCTCGGGCCCGGGCGGGCAGTCCGTGAACACAACGGATTCCGCCGTGCGCATCACGCATATTCCCACCGGCCTGGTCGTCTCCTGTCAGGACGAGAAATCGCAGATCAAGAATCGAGAGGCCGCCATGCGCGTCCTGAGGGCGAGGCTTCGCCAGATGCAGCTCGAACAGCAGGCCGAGGAAAACGCCGCAATGCGCCGCTCGCAGGTGCGCACGGTCGATCGCTCCGAGCGAATCCGTACCTACAACTTCCCCGAAAACAGGATCTCCGACCATCGCACGGGGTACAAGGCCTACAACCTTGACCAGGTCCTCGCCGGAGACCTCGGCCCCCTCGTCGATTCGGCTCGCGAGATGGACGAGGCTGAGCGGATGGCCTCGCAGGAGTGACGCGGGGAAGCTGGCATCGCCTGATTGCGGAGGCGTCCGCGCTTTTGGGCGACGCCGGAGTGGCCTCCCCGACGTCGGACGCCCGCGAGCTTGCCGAATTCGCGGCCGGCGTACGCCGCCTGCCGGCCGCAGACCCGACGCCTGACGAGCGCGCGGCGTTTTCACGCGCCGTCGCGCGCAGGGCCGCCCGAGAGCCGCTCCAACACATCACCGGACGCATGTACTTTCGCTGGCTTGAGCTCGTCAGCCGCCCGGGCGCCTTCATAGTCAGGCCCGAAACCGAGGCCGTTGCGCAAGACGCCATCGACGAGGCCCGGCGAATCGCCGATCGGGGCGAGCGGCCGCGCGTCCTCGACCTGTGCACGGGATCGGGCGCCATCGCCCTCGCCGTGGCGACGGAGGTCCCGGCATCCGCGGTCGTCGGAGTCGACGCCTCGGCCGAGGCTCTTCAAGTGGCCCGTGAAAACAACGCCGCCTACGGCGGCCCCGTCGAATTCGTCCTCGCCGACGCGCTGGAATTCTCCTGCGCGTGCGAGCCTGACGTGCGCGAAGATCCTGGAGCGAGCGCATCTGGCGCCCCCGAATCCGGCGGCGCGCGCGGGAAGTTCGACGTCGTCGTCACGAATCCCCCGTATGTGCCCGCGCGCTGCGAACTGTCTCCGGAGGTTCTCGCCGACCCCGCCGCCGCCCTGTGGGGAGGCGGAGAAGACGGTCTGGACATGCCGAACGCGTTGGTCAAAAAGGCGGCCGGACTTTTGCGGCCGGGCGGGCTCGTGGTTATGGAACACGCCGAGGAACAGGCGGAGCCGCTGCGGCGCCTTGCGTTGAAGACGGGATTCGTCAAGGCGGAGACGAGGGCGGATCTAGCCGGACGCCCGCGATGGCTGCGAGCTCGGCTACCCTTAGATGAGCATTGAAGTTGGGAGGCGCGATGAGAGTCATCGACAGCGCGGACGCTGCCGCAGCAGGGGCAGCGGCAGCAGCTGTGCGCGAAGGTTCGCTCGTTGTGCTTCCGACCGACACCGTTTACGGGGTCGGGGCCGACCCTCGAAGCCCCCGAGCCGTCGATCGCCTTCTCACGGCGAAGGGACGCGGGCGAGACAAGCCTTCGCCCGTCCTCGTCGCCTCTGTGGCTCAGGCCGAGGAGCTGGCGCGGGAGGCCCCCGACGTCGCGAAAGCCCTCATGGCCGAGTTCTGGCCCGGCGCGCTGACCCTCGTCCTGCCTTCCGAACGGCTTGGATGGGACCTTGGTGAGACGAACGGCACAATCGCGTTGCGGATGCCGAATCATCCCGCCGCCTTGGAATTACTGAAGGAAGCCGGGCCGCTTGCCGTTTCGTCCGCGAATCTCAGTGGCCGCCCGCCCGCTGCGACTGTGGGCGAAGCCGTCGAGCAGCTCGGAGGGAAGGTCGCCGTCTACCTCGACGGCGGTCCGTGCCCGGGCGGCGCCCCCTCCACGATCGTGTCCTTCGACGGCGGGCTTATGAGGGTTCTGCGAGAAGGCGGCGTCGGCAGGGGCGAACTCGCACGATTCGGAGATGTTGCCTAGTGCGCGTTTACCTTCTCATCATGGCGATCGCAGCCGTTGCGACGTATCTGCTGGTCCCCGTCGTCAAACGTCTGGCGCTTTTGCTCGGCGCCATCACGCAGGTGCGCGAACGCGACGTGCACACCCTTCCCATTCCCAGACTGGGCGGAGTGGCTATGTATCTGGGATTTTCCGCCGCCATTCTCATAGCCTCGCGAATACCCTACCTTTCGGGCGTCTTTCCCCGAGGCTCCGCGATTTGGGGGGTCTTGCTCGGCGCGGGCTTCATGTGTCTGGTCGGCGCGATAGACGACGTTTGGGAGCTCGTCTGGTACGCGAAGCTGGCTGGCGAGGTGCTCGCCGCCGGGACGATGGCGTGGCAGGGAGTCCAGTTGGTCACCGTCCCCCTCATGGGGCTGACTGTCGGATCGACGCGGCTGACGCTCTTCATCACGACGATCGTCATGGTCATCGTGGCCAACGCTGTGAACTTCGTCGACGGGCTCGACGGGCTGGCCGCAGGAATCGTGGGAATCGCCGGAATGGCCTTCTTCGTTTATTCTTACACGCTTACGCGCGACGCCTCCCCGAGCGACTACGCGTCGGCGGCGTGCGTGGTGGTCGCCGCCGTCGTCGGCATATGCGCAGGCTTCCTTCCCCACAATTTCCACCGGGCCCGGATCTTCATGGGCGATTCCGGCGCCCTCATGCTCGGCGTGCTCATCGCGGCGGCGGGCATCCTCGTCACGGGGCAAATCGATCCGGTCAACACGTCGCCCGGATACGCTTTGCCCGCGGTGATGCCGCTTCTTGTGCCCGCCGCCGTGATTTTCTTGCCGCTCCTCGATTTCACGTGGGCGGTCACCCGGAGGCTCGCCCGCGGGCAGTCCCCATTCGCCGCCGACGCAGGCCATCTTCACCACCGGCTTCTACGCCAGGGGCATTCCCACGCGGGCGCCGTCCTCATTCTCTACATGTGGGCCGCGATGGCCTCTCTGACCTGTGTGGCGCTCGTGAGATTCCCCGCGCGAATCGTCGGGACGGTCGCCTTCGTCTGCCTCATCTTCGGGATATTCGTCACACGACATCAATTCGGCAGGCGCAGGGACGACGCCGACGACGACACGCGGATCCCCTCTGCCAATGCGACGAACGCCCGCTCGCCCGCGGGGGGCGCTCGCTCTTCCGAGGCCAACGCCCGCTCTTCCGAGGCCAACGCCCGCTCTTCCGAGGCCAACGCCCGCTCTTCCGACGCCAAGGGCGCGGAATCCGCCGCCCCCGAGCGGGAGGCAGGCGAGGGCCGGATGAAGGCCGCGGCGCCGACGAAAGCCGCGGAGCCGGCGGAGACGCAACCGCTGCGAGGGGCGGGGGCGCCGCTGAAGACGACTCCAGAGGCCACGCTTCAGCGGGCGGGGGGAAAGCATGCCGATTTCGGGGGCCCCGAGGTTCGCAAGGCTGATCCTCCGGCGCCCGGAGGATCGTCGTGGCAGGCCGAGCAGGCTCCCGGCGGATCGTTGCTGCCGCGATCGCGGCGCGCGGCCAGACACAAGCTGATCGAGGTTGAGAAGGAAGCCGACGTTCCCCGCGAGCGCACGGCGCCTCGGGAGCTGGCAGCGAGCCCGGGAGACGGCGTCGAAAGCGTTGAACGCGTTCAGGGACGCGCCGATGCGCGGCGAGGGGCATAAGGCGCGGATGGCCGACGCGGCCGACGCCGACAAGACGCTGCGGACAATCGCTCTGTGTAACCTCGCGGCCATGTCCGTGCTCGGTTGCCTCGGAGCAGGCGCTTTCGCGGCGGCGGGAAGATTCGACGTCGCCCGCTCGATTGCCGTCGCCGCGGCGACGGTCGGCGCTGCGGGCGCGCTCACGGCGGTGGCGGCCCGCCGGTGCTCGGGCGCGGCGATGGCTTTCGGCTTCGTTCTGAAAATGGCGGCGGTGCTCGGCGTCTTCAGCGCCCTCGACAGTTGGGCCGGCCTGAATCGCAGAGTACTGGTCGTTGCGGTGGCGCTCGGCGTCGTCGCCTCCCTTGCGATCGATTCGTGGGGTGCGTTGAGGCAGCGCGAAGGCTTCGAGGAGCGCGAGGACTTTGAGGAGCGCGAGAACTTCGAGGAGCGCGAAGGCCTCGAAGAACGGAACGGGGGACGGGACGACGAGGCGGCCGACGCCCCCTCTTGACGTCTTCTGTCCGCTTGCCTTCTGTCCGCTTCGTTTGGCGTCTTCCCTCCGTTTCGCGTCTGTTTCGCTCGACGGGGAGCGTCTCACTGCTCCGGTTTGACGCGCATGTGGCGCCTCTCTCGGTCAAGGCGTAGTATCGAGAGGTGTACGTGCTCGCGGGCATTCCCGCGAGTGGTGTATGGTGCGAATGCGACAAACCAAGCTGCCGGATCAACGAAGGGGTAGGAAGTGTCGAACGCGTTCACGGCTCTGGCGAACGGCGGGGTCTTGGCCTCAGGCGACTTCGAAGCGCCGTCGATCGACGAGTTCTTTCCCGACCCCATACTCTTCGGCGGGACGCCCTTCGCAATCAACCGCGTGGTCCTCGTCCGGCTCATCGCCGTGGCCGCGCTCTTCCTTCTCTGCTTTCTCTACTACAAGAAGGCGAAGCTTGTGCCAGGCCGTGCGCAGGGAGCTTTTGAATCGATCCTCGATTTTTCGCGCAACCAGGTGGGCCATGAAATCCTGGGGGAGAGGGCGAAGCCGTATCAGCCGCTTCTGGCCACGATCTTCATGGGTTTGCTCTTCATGAACATCACGGGCATCATTCCCGGGCTGCAGATCGCATCGACGTCAATCATCGGCATGCCATTGATTTTCGCGATCGTGGCCTACGTCTCCTTCCTTTACGCGGGAATCAAGGCCAACGGCGCCGGGCATTTCTTCAAGGAACAGCTCTTCCCGCCGGGCGTGCCCAAACCCATCTACATCTTCATGACGCCGATCGAGTTGCTCTCGACCTTCGTCATCCGCCCGCTCACGCTGACCATCCGACTTTTGGCCAACATGGTCTCGGGGCACCTCCTGCTCGTCCTCTGCTTCCTGGGAACCCACTACCTCTACCTTTCGATGAGCGGAGGAATGGGGATCGCACTAGGCTCCCTGACCCTCGCGGCAGGGGTCGTGTTCACGCTTTTCGAGGCTTTCGTGGCCGCCCTGCAGGCATACATCTTCGCCTTGCTGGCCGCGGCCTACATCTCACTGTCCATAGAACACTGATTTATCCACCGAACAAAAGGAACTCGAAATGATCGGCAACATCGCCACCATCGGTTACGGTCTCGCGGCCCTCGGCCCCGGCATCGGCATCGGACTCATCGGCGCGAAGAATCAGGAAGCGACGGCGCGCCAGCCCGAGCTCAAGGGATACTTGCGCGTCAATATGTTCCTGTCGATCGCCTTCACCGAGGCCCTCGGTCTTCTGGGCTTCGTGGCCGGCTTCGCCTTCGGCTCCTGATCATGACGACCGCTTCCGAGCACTCCCTCATACTTCCGGCGACGGCCGACCTGGTCTGGGGAACCGTCTCGTTCGTCATCGTCGCTTTGGCGATCTTCAAGTTCGCCTGGCCCACCTTCATGCGGCTTCTCGACGAGCGCACGCAGAAGATCGACGAAGGACTGAACCAGGCGGAGCGCGCCCGTGAGGAGACAGCCCGCGAACGGGCGGCGCTCGCGGACGAGGTTAACGAGGCCAGACGCGAGGCGGCGCAAATTCGCGAGACCGCTCAGAGCAACGCCGCGGCAATCGTCGAGGACGCCAAGAAGAATGCCTCCGTCGAGGCGAAGAGGGTCGCGGACGCAGCTCAGCGCCAGATAGACGCCGACGCGAAGCTCGCGAGAACCCAGCTTCGACGCGACGTCGGATCGCTGGCCGCCGAACTGGCCGGGCGAATCGTCGGCGAGCAGGCCCTCGACCCCAAGGTCTCTTCCGCCGTGGTCGATTCGTTCCTCGACGAGCTCGAGGCGGATGTGAGCGCCCCGGCCGGACCGCGGCCGAAGGAGAAGTAGATGCGTGCCGTCAGCCGGGAATCCTACGAGCGTGCAAAGGACCGCTGGGGCGCGCTTCTGCGGCAAAAGAGCTCGCGCGGGCTCGATTTCGGCGAGGAGGCCTTCGCCGTAGCCGACGTTCTTCGCGCGTCCGGCCAGCTTGCGCGTTCGCTTGCGGATTCCAGCCGAGCGGCGCAGGACCGCGCACGTTTAGCCTCCGACGTCTTCTCCCCACGGTTTTCCGAGGAGATGTCCGAGCTCGTCATCGGGCTCGTGCGCGACCGGTGGGCCGACGAGACGGACATCGCCGACTCCGTCGAACTCCTGGGCGTCCAATCCGTGCTCGCGCACTCCGATTCGGCCGGAAGGCTGGGCGAAACGGAGGGCGAGCTGTATCGGGCCATGAGGCTTTTGGCCGAAGAGCGCGACCTGCGCATCACCCTGTCCGACGACGCCGTTTCCCTCGCGCGCAGGGACGCGCTGGCCGACCGGGTGTGGAAAAAGCACGTCGGCGCGCCCGCGCTGACGCTCATTCGCCGCGCGGTGGCGCGGGCGCCGCTCCCGACGTTGGCCGCTTCGCTAACGGGGTACGTCGACGCCGCAGCGGAGATCCAATCCAAGCTCGTCGCCTCCGTGACGGCGGCGAGCCCGCTCACTCGCAAACAGGAAGAACGGCTGAAGAGGATCCTCTCAGCGCGTTACGGCAAAGACGTGTCCGTTCACGTCGCGATCGACGCCGCAGCCGTGGGCGGCATTCGCATACACATAGGCGACGACGTCATTGACGCGACGCTCGCCACGCGAATCAAGGGCGTCAAGGACGCCGTCATCAAGTAACCGGCGGCCACCGCCTACGTAGTTAAGGAAAGAGGAATGGCTGAACTTACCATCCAGCCCGAGGAGATCCGGGCGGCGCTCGACAACTTCGTGAGCTCCTACGAGCCCGCCAAGTCCGTGAGCGAGGAGGTCGGCCACGTCACCCTGACCGCCGACGGCATCGCCCGCGTCGAGGGGCTTCCCGGCACCATGGCCAACGAATTGCTGACCTTCGAAGACGGAACCCTCGGCCTGGCCATGAACCTGGAGGAGCGCGAGATCGGCGTCGTCGTCCTCGGCGAATTCTCGTCGATCGAAGAGGGCCAGGAAGTGCGGCGCACGGGAGAGGTTCTCTCAGTTCCCGTCGGCGAGGGCTACCTCGGCCGCACCGTGGATCCGCTCGGACGGCCGCTTGACGGGCTCGGCGAGATCCAGGGAGTCGAGGGCCGGCGCGCCTTGGAGCTGCAGGCCCCCGGCGTCATGATGCGCAAATCCGTCCACGAGCCGCTGCAAACCGGCATCAAGGCGATCGATTCGATGATTCCGATCGGGCGCGGCCAGCGCCAGCTCATCATCGGCGACCGCCAGACGGGCAAGACGGCCCTGGCGATCGACACGATCCTCAACCAGAGGGAGAACTGGCTCTCCGGCGACCCGAAGAAGCAGGTCCGGTGCATCTACGTGGCCATCGGCCAGAAGGGCTCGACCATCGCCTCCGTCCGCGGAACGCTCGAGAAGGCCGGAGCGATGGACTACACGACCATCGTCGCCTCTCCAGCGTCCGACCCGGCGGGCTTCAAGTATCTGGCGCCGTACACCGGCTCGGCCATCGGCCAGCATTGGATGTACAACGGCAAACACGTGCTCATCGTCTTCGACGACCTTTCCAAGCAGGCCGAAGCCTATCGAGCGGTTTCCCTGTTGCTGCGCCGCCCGCCGGGGCGCGAGGCCTACCCTGGCGACGTCTTCTATCTGCATTCTCGCCTCCTCGAGCGCTGCGCAAAGCTTTCCGACGAGATGGGCGGGGGGTCGATGACGGGGCTGCCGCTCATCGAAACGAAGGCGAACGACGTCTCCGCCTACATTCCCACAAACGTCATCTCGATCACGGACGGGCAGATCTTCCTCCAGTCGGATCTGTTCAACGCCAATCAGCGCCCGGCCGTCGACGTCGGAATCTCCGTCTCGCGCGTGGGCGGCGACGCCCAGATCAAGGCGATGAAGAAAGTGGCGGGAACGCTGAAGATCACGCTCGCGCAGTACCGCGCGCAGGCGGCGTTCGCCATGTTCGCCTCGGACCTCGACGCGACCACGCGCCAGCAGCTGACAAGAGGCGAGCGCATCATGCAGCTGCTGCGCCAGCAGCAGTACACGCCTTACAAGGTGGAGGACCAGGTCGCCTCGGTGTGGGCGGGGACCAACGGCTTCCTCGACGAGCTTCCGCTGGACAAGGTCCACGACTACGAGAAGCGTCTGCTCGACTATTTGCGCCACAACACCGGAGTGCTGGAGAAGATCGCGGAGACCGGGCTCCTCGAGAAGGAGACGGAAGAAGAGCTTCGCACCGCGGTCAAGGAATTCACACACGGCTACCTCGTCGCCGAAGGGGTCGCCGCGGACGGCGAGGGCGAGGTCGAAGTGGAGACCGAGGTCGCCAAAGAGCAGATCGTCCGGGCGAAGCGAGGCTGACCGTGGCGGGCGCACAGAGGGTCTTCAAGGAGAAGATCAGGGCGACGGCGACGCTGGAAAAGGTCTTCCGCGCGATGGAGCTCATCGCCGCCTCGCGCATCGGCAGGGCGCGAGAGGCTGCGAGCGGCCTGGATCCCTACACCCGGATCCTCACGCGGTCGATAGCGGCCGTGGCCCTCCACGACCACGAGCTCAACCATCCCATGCTCACCCACCGCGAGGACACGAACCGGGTGGCCGTCCTCGTCGTCACGTCGGACAGGGGGATGGCGGGCGCCTACTCCTCGTCCGTCCTTCGCGAGGCCGACAGGCTGGTCGAGGAGCTGCGGACGGAAGGCAGGGAGCCCGTTCTGTACGTGAGCGGGCGCCGCGGCGAGTCCTACTACAGGTTCCAGGGAATCGAGGTGGCGAAGTCGTGGACCGGCAAGTCCGACAACCCCGACGTCGACGTCTCCGACGACGTCGCCTCCACCCTTCTCGACGCCTATCTCGCCGCGCCCGAAGACGGCGGCGTCGGCGAGCTCATCGTCGTCTACACGAGGTTCGTCTCGATGGTCCGGCAGATCGTCCAGGTGCGCCACATGCTCCCCCTCGAAGTCGTCGAGGCGGAAGACGACGACGAGCGCGGGCCGGTCGACGACCTGGGGGACAGGCCGGAGGAAACGCGTCCTCTCTTCGAGTTCGAGCCCTCGGCGGAGGACATCTTCGACGCGCTGCTGCCGATGTACGTGAGCCAGCGCATTCATTCGGTTCTCCTCATGGCCGCCGCCTCGGAGCTCGCCTCGCGCCAACAGGCGATGCATTCGGCCACGGAGAACGCCCAGAAGCTCATTGAGGACTACACCCGCCTGGCCAACAACGCGCGCCAGGCGGAGATTACGACAGAGATCACCGAAATCGTCTCGGGCGCCGACGCGCTCAAGCAGGGTGCTTAAAGGAGAAACATGACCACGCTCGTATCCAATCCGGGAACCGGACGCATCGTCCAGGTCATCGGAGCCGTCGTCGACGTCGAATTCCCGGCGGACTCCTTACCCGAGATCAACAACGCCTTGACCACGCACGTGGACCTCAGCGCCCAGGGGGAGGGCGAGGGCTCATACGACATGACGCTCGAGGTCGCCCAGCACCTTGGCGACAACATCGTCCGCGCCATCGCCCTCAAGCCGACCGACGGCCTCGTGCGCGGGGCCCTCGTCACGGACACGGGCGCGCCCATCTCCGTGCCGGTCGGCGAGGCGACGAAGGGGCACGTCTTCAACGTGTTCGGCGAATGCCTCAACCTTGACGGCGACGAGGTCCTCCAGGTCGAAGAACGGTGGCCGATCCACCGCAAGCCGCCGGCCTTCGACGAGCTCGAGCCCGAGACGCGGATGTTCCAGACGGGAATCAAGGTCATCGACCTTCTCACTCCGTACGTCCAGGGCGGCAAGATCGGCCTGTTCGGAGGCGCGGGCGTCGGCAAGACGGTCCTCATCCAGGAGATGATCCAGCGCGTGGCCCAGGACCACAACGGCGTCTCCGTGTTCGCCGGAGTCGGCGAGCGCACCCGAGAGGGCAACGACCTCATCAACGAGATGGGCGAAGCCGGCGTCCTCGACAAGACGGCCCTGGTATTCGGGCAGATGGACGAGCCTCCGGGCGTGCGCCTTCGGGTGGCGCTGTCCGGGCTGACGATGGCGGAGTACTTCCGCGACGTCGAGAACCAGGACGTCCTTCTGTTCATCGACAACATCTTCCGATTCACCCAGGCCGGCTCGGAGGTCTCCACGCTGCTGGGCCGCATGCCCTCCGCCGTCGGATACCAGCCGACCCTCGCCGACGAGATGGGCTCCCTCCAGGAGCGAATCACGTCCACGAGGGGCCATTCGATCACCTCGCTGCAGGCGATCTACGTGCCCGCGGACGATTACACCGATCCCGCCCCGGCAACGACGTTCGCCCACTTGGACGCGACCACTCAGCTCTCGCGAGAGATCGCCTCGCGCGGGCTCTACCCGGCAGTCGATCCGCTGACGTCGACCTCGCGCATCCTCGACCCGCAGGTGGTGGGGCAGGAGCATTACGAGGTCGCCACCCGAGTCAAGGCCATCCTTCAGAAGAACAAGGAGCTGCAGGACATCATCTCCATCCTGGGCGTCGACGAGCTGTCCGAAGAGGACAAGGTGACGGTCGCCCGGGCCCGGCGCATTCAGCAGTACCTCTCCCAAAACACTTACACGGCGCTCAAGTTCACCGGCGTCGAGGGGTCGACGGTTCCCGTGGACGAGACGGTCGAGGCCTTCCGCCGGCTGTGTGACGGCGAGTACGATCACATTCCCGAGCAGGCGTTCTTCAACATCGGCGGCATCGAGGACATCGAGCGTTCGTGGGAGAAGATTCGCCAGGAGCAGGGCTGATGAAGGTCGAGATCGTCGACAGGCAGGCGCTCGTGTGGTCGGGAGACACCGGCCACCTCGTCGTTCCGTCTCAGGAAGGCGCCATGGGGATCCTGCCTGGGCACACTCCCCTCATGGCGCTCCTCGTGCCCGGCAGGGTCGAGGTGAACCTTTCGGAGGGCCGCTCGCTCGTCTTCGAGGTCGACGGCGGTTTTGTGACGGTCGACGAGGACCGCGCCTACGTCGTCGTCGAGCATTCGGACACCGGGCACACCGAGTAGCCGGGCGCAGGTCAGCCGGGCGCGTTGCGGCCGGGAACACGCAGCAAAGGCACGAAAGGCGGGGATATGAGGGCGCTTGACGTCATATTGGCCGTTGCCTTCGCAGGCGCCCTGGCGGGCCTCGCGTTTCTCAGCGTCTACTTCGTGCGTTTGAGAGGGCTTCTGCACAAGTACGGCACGTTCCAATGCGCGCTGCGGCGAAAGGGAGGCCGTTGGATTCCCGGGATCATCGCGCTCCAAGCCGATGCGATCGAATGGTATCCGCGCAGGTCCCTGGTGCTGAACTACAAATGGAGCTTTCCCCGCGAGCTCCTGGAGATCCGAGGGCATCGCCAGGGAATCCTCCCGGGGACCACGGTCGTCGAGTTCCTCGGCGACGGGGTCGAATACGAGGCCGCGCTGCGCACCGCCCAATTCGCGGGGCTCGTCTCATGGATCGATTCCGCGCCGCCGGCCGAGGAGCCGGCCGACTTCTGATCGATTCGATGCACGTCGGGCGTGTGCCTAGTGGGCGAGCGAGGCGCGACGTCAGGCGCATCGGGTAGGCTGTGAGGCTATGCGCGTAGTCTTTGCTGAGTGTTCCGTCGATTACTCGGGACGCCTCGACGCCCACCTGGAGAAGGCGACGAGGCTTCTCATGGTCAAAGCCGACGGCTCGGTGCTCGTCCACGCCGACGGCGGCTCCTACAAGCCGCTGAACTGGATGAGCCCTCCCTGCTCGATGTCCGTGCGCGAGCCCGACGAAGACGAAGCCGCGTCCGGCGTGAGCGAAGTGTGGGAGGTCTCACGCAACAAGAGCGAGGACAGGTTGGTCGTGCGCATCTTCGAGGTGTGCGCCGAGGCCAGCCACGACCTGGGAATCGAACCGGGCCTCGTCAAAGACGGCGTCGAGGCGCATTTGCAGGCGCTTCTGGCCGAGCAGGTCGAGCGGATCGGCGAGGGCATGAGCCTGGTGCGCCGGGAGTTTCCGACGGCCATCGGGCCGGTCGACCTTCTTGTGCGCGACGGCGACGGCGGGCACGTGGCCGTGGAGGTCAAGCGGCGCGGCGAGATCGACGGCGTCGAACAGCTGACCCGGTATCTCGCGCTGCTTGAGCGCGATCCGCTGCTTGCCCCGGTGCGCGGGGTTTTCGCCGCCCAGGAGATCAAGCCCCAGGCCAGAGTCCTGGCCGAAGACAGGGGCATCGAGTGCGTCGTTCTCGACTACGACGAAATGCGCGGCTTGGACAACCCGGAGGACAGGCTGTTCTGATGCGCCGGTCGAAAAAGTACTCGCGGCCGGTGCGCCCGCTGAATGCGCGTGCGGCCATGGGCGGCGTGAAGCACGAGATCGGCCGCGACGGCGCCGAGTACAAGGTTTTCCACATCCGCGAAGCGGCCAAACGCTACGTGTGCCCCGGATGCGGAGGCTCGATCGACGTCGGCGAGGCGCACGAGGTGGCGTGGACGGAGGACACCGTCCTGGGCTCGCAGTTTGGGATTGATTCGAGACGACACTGGCACACGTCGTGCTGGAGGCATCGCGGAACGAGATGACGCCCTGCGCCGTCGGCGCGAGTTCCGCGTAGGCGAAGGCGGGTGTGCCGCATCGGCGGCGACGCGAGCTCCCCGCCCAGCGAAAGCGAGTGCACGGGCGCGTAACCCTGGCCTGAACGACGATGCGCGGCTAGGGTGGGGATATGACTGTACTAGCTACAAGGCGAACGGGAGACGCGGGAAAGCTCCCGCTCCTTCTTCTTCACGCGATGCCGCTCGATTCGACGATGTGGGATCTGGTTCGCGACAGGCTCGCCCCGATCGACGTCCTCACCGTCGACGCCCCGGGCTTCGGCGGCTCCCCAAGCGGCGCCGAACTTCAAGAGCGCTATGGGCGCCCCGAGCCTTCGCTCGAAGTCTTCGTCGAGGCGATCCGCGAGTCGCTCGACGAGCTCGAGGTCGAGCGCGTCGTCCTCGGGGGCATGTCGATGGGCGGAACCGTGGCGGCGACCTTTGCGCAGACCTACCCCGAGAGAGTCGCCGGCCTGGCGCTCATGGACACGAACATCGGCGTGGACGACGCCGACCATGCCGCCATTCGGCGCGAGAGCATCGCCCTGTGCGAGGAGGGCAAGGGATATGAGTCCGTCAAGGAATGGAGTAATTTCCTTGTTTCCCCCGCCTCGCCGGAATCCGTGCGTCAGAGCCTCGACCGGCGTTTTCGGCTGTTCAACTCGGCTTCGCTCGCCTGGCTTCAGAGGGCTCTGCTCGACCGCGACAGCGCCATCGGCGCGCTGACCGCCATCGACGGGCCAATCCTTCTCGAGCGCGGCGCGGACGCCACGTGCAGCTTCGCCCTCCTCCAGCAATGGAAGGAGCTTGCTCCGCGCGCGAAAATCATTGAGATTCCAGGCGCCGGCCACTTTGTTGCGGACGAGCAGCCCGAGGTGCTGGCAAAGGCTCTGGCCGATTTCTACCGGCAGGCTTCGTAGCGCCCCGGCTGACCCGCCGGCCTGCCGGAGCAGACGGGGAGCGCCGGAAACAAACGCGGGAGGGCGCCTTCCCTCCCGCGTGAGCGAACTACGTGCGTGATATCACAAGCTGCGTGAGCCCTTCAGGCGCGTGAGCCCTCAGGACGCTTGCTTCTTCTTTGCGGCCCCTCCCGCTTTCGAGGACGCCGACTTGCCCGAGGCCTTTGCCTGAGGCTTCTTCTTGCCGGCGGCAGACTTCGACTTGTCTTGATCGGCGGGCTTGTCTTCCTCCGATTCGACGGCCCGGGGAACCTCGATTTCGTGGACCTCGGCGCCTTCGTCCCCGCTTTCGGGCGCAGAGGCCGCCGACGCCGCGGACGTGACCGTCGGCGTTTCGGCTCGGGCCTGGCCGGCGCTGACGATGTTGGCCAGCGCGAGCCCGGAATCCGAAGACGCGAGCATCGAGCGCATGTCCTCCAGGTAGGTCAGGAGTGCGTCGCGCTGGCTCTCCAGGGAGGCGACGTGCTCCTCGGCCGAGTGGGCCATCGCGGCGGCCTCCGCGTTGGCCTCAGAGCGGATTCTGCGAGCCTCGTCGCGTGCCGCGGAGACGATGGACGAGGCCTCCTCCTGAGCCTGGTTCAGCGTGGCGGTGGCCGTCTTCTCCGAGTCGGACGTGATCTGCTCGGCCCTCTGCGTGGCCTCCGCCAAGCGCCTTTCGGCGGCCTCGGCCCTGCCTTCGGCGTCGGAGACCATGGCCTCCGTGCGCTCGCGGGCCTCGGCGTCGATGGCGGCGCGCTCATCGGCGCTGCGCTTGCGCAGATTCGCGACCTCGCGGTCCACCGAGGCGCGCAGGGCGGCGACGATCTCGTCGGTCTCGCTGCGAAGCCGTGTGGCGTCGCGGGTTGCCTCCGCGCGGATCTTGGACACTTCTTCTTCCGCTGCGGCGCGCATCTCGGACAGCTCCGCGTCGACGTTGGCCCGCTGGGACTCGACATAGTGGTCGATCTCCGAGCGCATGGACGAGACCTCGTTCGACGCCGATGTGCGGACCCGATCGGCTTCGCGCTCGGCGGACGCGACGAGTTCTTCCGCGGTGCGGTGTGCGTTGATCGCCAAAGCGTCCGCCTCCTGACGTGATGTAGCTCGCAGTTGATCGGCCTTGGTGCGTGCGCTCGTGAGCGTGTCCTGAGCTTCGGCCTCTGCGCTGCTGGTCAGCAGCGCGGCGCGCTCCTTTGCTCGCGCGATGATGGCTTCGGCGTCGGAATTTGCCCTGGACATGACGTCCATGGCCTGCTCCTCCGTCGAACGCAGGAGGCGTTCGACGCGCGAGCCGAGCCCGCCGTAGCTGGGGCGGGAGTTCTCCCGAACCTGTTGTTTCGCCTCGGCGAGCTCGCCCGACAGGCGCAGGATGCGTGAATCCAGCTCGGTGACCTGGGACTTAGTTTCCTCGAGTGCGGACTCGCTTTCTTCGAGCGCCGACTCCAATTCATGTATGTGTTCGTCGACCTGCGCGCGGTCATACCCCTTTCGCACAAGCGGGAACCTGCTGGTTTCCTCAACCATTCTCCGACCTTTCCGATGGGTGATATGTGGGTTGTGAATCGGATACAGACTAGGCTACTTTCATAGGCCGTGATCGGCCTAACCGGGACGTCGGATCGGACGGCCGATAGTGTTATAAAATCGTTATTAAAGAGGGGCGCCGCGACTCGGAAGAAGCCCGATTCGCGGGCGTGCGAGGCGCCCTTGCCGCTCGACGAGAGGGACAACATGCGAAGGACCGCCGGCATTGCGCTTGCTGCGCTGGGGCTCATAGTGGCCGTGGTCGGTATTATCATCGGGGTCGTCGACAAGACCGAAAGCACGGCGACGGCCGTCGCCGAGGGAGGGTCGGCCCCCTACGTCTACACGGCGCCGGGAGTGCTCGAGTTGGGCGCGGAAACGGTCAAGGTCAAAGTGGCGGGATCCGGGAACGCCAGTGTGACGCTCGCCTTCGGCACCTCCGACGACGTCGAAAGCTGGGTAAAGGGGCTCCCCGCCACCAAGATCACCGGGCTGACGAACTGGAACACGCTGAAAACGGAAAAGGCCAAGGGCGGCAATGCGAAGGGCGCGCCGACCCTTGCGGACTCCGACATGTGGATCGAGAAGAAGACCGAGAAGGGGGCGGTCGAAGAGCAGTATCGAATCGACGAAAACAACGCCGGCTCGATCTCGCTCATCGCGACGAGCTCGGACGGCAAGGCTCCCACCGTGTCGCTCACCTGGGACCGCAACCTCAAGCCGTTCAACAACATACCGATCGTCGTCGTCGGCCTGCTCATGGCCCTCGTAGGGGCCGCCCTGCTGGCGCTTGACCACCAGGATCGCCTGCAAAAGGCCGAGCGGGAGGCCATTCGCGAACGCAAGCTCGCTCGCCGAGCAGCCCGCGCGAACGCAGAGACGACGGTTCTGAGCAAAGCTTCCGACGCCGAGCGGGACGAAGATCTCGAAAGCGGCAAACCGACCGTGCCCATGGCCCCGGTGGACGGAGGGCCCGGGCCGAATCCCTCGGCCGGCCGCGGGGCTTCATCAGGTCCCGGGGTGGTCCCCGCTGTGGGCGCGCCGGCGGGGGCCGACGCCGATGCAACGCCGACCGAGGCGTTGGCCGCCCACGACGTGAGACAATCGAGGCGGCACGCTGCGCCTGACCGCTCGACGGCGGGCGGCCCCGCGGCCCCCGGCTCCGCGCCGGGCGGCTTGCCTCCGCGGGAGGCCCCCGTGCGCGAGGCGGCTCCGCATAGGGCGGCCCCGCCAAGTGCGCCGCGGCCCAGCGGCGGACAGGCGAGCGGCGCGCAGCCGCACGGCTTGCCCCAAGCCGACGCGGCGCCCGAGATCGCCCAGATCATGGGCGGCCAGACGATGCCTCCGCGCACGAGCGTTCCCGGCCTGGGGAGCGACACGCAGGAAATCGACCTCGGGGCGGTCGCCAAGGGCGGCTTCCCGACGCCGCCTGCCGGGCAGCCGCATGAGACTGCCCGAAACGAACAGGCGAACGCCACAGGGAGAACCCTCGGCGCGGGAATCATCGCCGGCAGCCCTCGCGCCGACGAACTGCGGGGCAGGGAGCTTTCTGCCGAAGACCGCATCGTCATCCCTGAAGCCCCCGGTGCGCAAAAGGGCGACGGAATGCCTCGGGGCGACGGAATGCCCGAGGCCGGCGCGCAAGCGGCCTCCGAGCCCGGCGCCCAGGCCGACGGGGACATGCGCGTGACGGACGCCTCGGTTGTGAGCGACGTCGGCGTCCGCGGCGCCGACGTGCCCAAGACCGCCTGGCGCGGCCGATGGGGATTCGCCCATTCGGAGGACGCTGAAAACCCCGTCGGCGGCAACGACAACGAGGAGGATGTACATGCTTAAGAAAGGAATGGGCCTCGCCCTGGCGGCCGCCCTGGCCGCGGGGGCCTTGGCCGGATGCGGGGAATCGGAGCCGCCCGTGCCCAAGCCGACGGCGGCCAAGTCGACCTCGCGTCCGGCCACGTCGGTCGAGAACTTCATGAAGGTCTCGAAGCGGGTTCTCGAGGCCGTCAACGCCACCGACAAGGATCAGAGCACGGACAAACTCGGAGCGACGACGACGGGCCCCATGACGGTCATCCGCCAGGCTCAGTACAACACGAAACGGCTCCTCGGGGACTCCTACAAATTCCCCGAGTTGGCCACCGAGGTCACGAAAAACCGGGTCGCGATCTCCAGCTCCAAGGGCTATCCGCGGCTGGCGATGACGGTCATGGATCCGTTGAAGGGGAACAACCTCCCGACGATGGACGTCTTCGCCCAGGGAAAGGCGCGCGAGAACTGGAAGCTGTGGGGAAGCCTGCGGCTTTTCCCCGGTGCGGAGTTCCCTTCCGTCGAGGGAGGAAAGACGGGCGCCGAAACAGTCGCCGCCGAGTCGGACAAGGGCCTTGCCGCCAGCCCGAAGAAGACGATCGAGGCATACGTCAACCTCAACAAGACCGGCAGCGATGCCCAGGGGCTGACCTTCTCGCAAGACGCCCTGCGCCAAGAGCTCAAGAAGACTGCGGACAAAAATGCGGCCGCGGTCAATGGAGCGGGCAAGTCGACGATGACCTTCGCCGTCGGCAACGAGGGGCCTGTGGCCATGCGCACGTCTGACGGCGGCGCCGTCGTCGTCGCGCAGCTGAACTACTTCACGACGATCTCCTCGGACTCCCAGCACACGGTGACCGTCGGCGACAAGGCGGGAAGCATCGCAAGCGGCAAAGCAGAGGGCAAAGTCACACTCGACGGGAAGACGCTGACCACCTCCAACACGCGTTTGGTGGCGTTCAGGGTTCCCGCCGCGAAGTCCAAAGACAAGACGATCAGCGTGATCGGATCGAGCGACGACGTCATGCTGGGCGCACAAGTTCAGTGAGGTAGAAATGTCTCAGCCATTGTCCATGTACGGTGCCATCGATCTCGCGGCCGCGGGCTCGGCCTCCGGAGCGACTTCCGCAGGCGGGGACGCGGTTCCCGGCCCCTTCTCGGTGGAAGCGACCGCAGCCAACCTTCAGAGCATTCTGGAGACTTCGGCCCGCGTGCCGGTCGTCGCCGTCTTCTCCGCCGCGCGCTCGGAGGAATCGACCGCGCTGGCCGCCCGCTTGGAGAGCCTCGCCGTCAAGTCCGCGGGAAGCTTCCAGCTGGCCAAGGTCGACGTCGATGCGGCGCCGGAAATCGTTCAGGCGTTCAGGGTCAGCCGCATTCCCGCGGCGGTGGCGTTGCTCCAGGGCCAGCCGCTTCCGCTGTTCGAGGGGGCGCCCGCCGAGGCCGAGCTGGGTCCCCTCATCGATCAGCTGCTCGCGGCGGCCGCGCAATACGGCATCACGGGAAGGCTCGACGGCGCGCAGGCGCCGGCCGAGCCGGCCCTCAGCGCGCATCACGCGGCGGGGCTCGCCGCCCTCGAGGCGCGTGATTTTGCCAAAGCGGAGGAAGAGTTCAGGCTCGCCCTCAAGGAGGAGCCCGGAAACGACGACCTTAAGCGGGGCCTGGCCCAAGCGCGTCTCATGCTCAGGGTCGGCGAGGTGAGCGAGCCGCTCGCCGCGATCGAATCGGCGAACGAGGCGCCGCAGGGGGACGTCGAAGCCCAGCTCGCGGCCGCCGACGTCGAAGTGGCCTACGGCCGGCCGGACGCCGCTTTCACGCGCCTCATCGCGGCGGTCCAGGCGACGGCGGGCGAGGAGCGCGAAAAGCTCAGGGAACGGCTGCTCGACCTCTTCCAGGCGGTCGGCGCCTCCGACCCCCTCGTTTCGCAGGCGAGAAAGGCTCTGGCGAGCGTCCTCTTCTAGGCTCTCTCAAACCACGCCGTGGCGTCTGCGGGGACGGATCCGTCGAGGGCTTCGTCGGTCGAGCAGAGAATCGGCCGCCATCCCTCGGGGATTCGGACCGGCTCGTCGAATGCCGTGATGACGAGGACCTCGCTGCGAGGCTCTCTTGAGGCCTCGTCGACTCCGCCTGAAACGCGGTTGCGCCCCTCTTCGAGGCCGGCGTGCCCTTCAAGGTCGACGCCCCCTTCGAGGCCGCCGTGCCCTTCGAGGCCGCGCTCGCGCCGGTCGTTGCGCGGCTCCTTATGGGCGGCGTCCCTTCCTTCCGTCGAAGCGGGCGTATTGAGAGACGCAGCGGGCGTGTTGAGGAAAGCCAAGCCGCGGCTGTCCGCGGCGAGGCCGTCCGTGACGTCGACGAGCCCGCCGCAGCCGAGCCGCAGCTCGCGCCGCAGCGCGTACATCCGCCGAAAGAGGTTGAGGGGCGAGCGCGGGTCGGCCGATTCGCGGTCCACCGCGTACTCCTTCCACTCGGGCGGCTGGGGCAGCCAGGACTTCCCGTCGGGGGAGAAACCGAAGGCGGGCGAGTCGGCCTCCCACGGCAAGGGCACCCTGCATCCGTCGCGCCCCGTCTCCTCGCCCTTCGTGCGGAAGTAGGCCGGGTCCTCACGCAGCTCGTCTGGAAGGGCCATGTGCTCGGGAAGGTTGAGCTCCTCGCCCTGCCAAATGTAGGCCGAGCCGGGCAGCGCCGACATGAGCGCGTGCGCGGCCAGTGCGCGCCTGTGCCCGACTTCGTCGGGGAGCGGGTCGCCCTCCTTGATGCCCTTCGGGTAGTTGCCGGCGTCGGGAAGCCCCAAGCGGGCAGTCGCTCGGATGACGTCGTGGTTGGACAGCACCCATGTGGCAGTCGCGCCGACGGCGTCCATGTTCCGCAGAGAATCGGCTATGACGGTTCTCATGCGGTCGGCGGTCCACGCCGAGGCGAGGAATTCGAAGTTGAAGGACTGGCTCATCTCGTCGGCGCGAACGTATTTCGCGATCGCCGAGGCGGGGGAGACCCACGCTTCGGCCACGAGCATCCGGTCCGGGCCGAATTCGTCGAGAACCTTCCGCCACTGCCTGTAGATGTCGTGCACGCCGTCGAGATTCCACATCGGCGCGGCCTCGTTCTTCTCCTGCGTCTTTTCTCCTTCGACAATCGCGGCCGTGCGCCCCCAATTCGGAAGGGCGGGGTCCTTGACGAGCCCGTGGGCGACGTCGACGCGAAAGCCGTCGACGCCGCGCCTCAGCCAAAACCTCAAAATGTCGCGAAATTCGGCCTGAACCTCCGGATTGGACCAGTTGAGGTCGGGCTGGGAGGAGTCGAAGAGGTGGAGGTACCAGGAGGTGTCGCTTTCCCACGGCGACCCGGGCGCGTCCTCCCGGTCGCATACCCGTGTCCACGCCCCTCCGCCGAAGACCGAGCGCCAGTCGTTGGGGGCCGGCCGGAACCAGTAGCGCTCGCGCTCGGGCGAGCCCGGTCCGGCCTCGAGGGCCTGCCTGAACCAGACGTGGCGGTCGCTCGTGTGGTTGGGCACGATGTCGAAAATTATGCGCAGCCCGAGCGAATGCGCGCGTGCGATGAGGGCGTCGACGTCGTCCATCGTGCCGAAGACGGGGTCGATGTCCCTGTAGTCCTCAACGTCGTATCCGGCGTCGCGCTGCGGGCTTCGATAAAAGGGGCTGAGCCAGACGGCGTCGACGCCGAGGCGCGCCAGGTGGTCCAATCGAGAGATCGCCCCGGGGATGTCGCCGATCGGCCCGCCCGAGGAGGCGAAAGAGCGCGGGTAGATCTGGTAGATGACGGCGTCTCGCCACCATAGGCCCGGCGCTGTGGGAGTGTGGAGAAGCATGGTTGTCACGTCCTGTGAGGCGCAGTCGATTCGCGGACGATGAGCTCGCCGTGGAACTCCATCGACGTCGGCGTCTCGCTGCTGGAGACAAGGGCCATGAGGGAGGAGACGGCGCCCTCGCAAATGGCCCTCACGGGCTGTCGGATAGTGGTCAGGGGAGGGGCGGAGAAGGCCATGAGCGGGGAGTCGTCGAAGCCGACGACGGAGACGTCCTCGGGCACCGAGAGCCCCTGGGAGGCGCATTGGCGAATCACGCCGAGCGCCATGATGTCGCTGCCGCAGACGATGGCTGTGCAGCCGTCGGCCAGAAGCGTTCGGGCGGCGCTCTGGCCGCCTTCGACCGTGTAGAGGGTGTGGACGACCGGAGCGGGCGCACCGGGCGCGAGGGCGTTCATGGCGCTCACGAAGCCCTTGACCTTCAATTGGGAGGGGATGAAACGCTCCGGCCCCATTGCCAGGCCGATCGCGGTGTGGCCGAGCGAGACGAGGTGGCGCACGCATTGCGTCACGGCGTCGACGGTGTCGGTGGAGAAATCCGCCGTCGCGATTTCCGGGTTGGGGCCGTTGACCGTGACGTACGGCAGGCCGATCTGCGTCAGACGCGCGTACCGGCCCACGGAGGCCATCGAGTCGGCGTGCAGGCCGGAGATGAAGACGATCCCCGCGACGTGCTGCTCTATGAGCAGTTCGACGTAGGAGTCCTCGGTGATGCCCCCTGCCGTCTGTGTGCACAGCAGGGGCGTGTAGCCGCGGGAGGACAGCGTGGTTTCGATGTTCTGCGCGAAGATCGGGAAGATCGGATTCGTCAGTTCCGGCACAATGAGGCCGATCCTGCCTCCCGGATGCTCTCGCAGCTTCTCTGGCCGTTCGTACCCGAGAAGGTCGAGCGCCGTCAGGACGGCCTGCCGAGTGGCGGGAGCGACGGTTTCTTTCCCGTTGAGAACGCGAGAAACCGTTGCGGTCGATACCCCCGCCTGCCGAGCCAGATCCGAAAGCCGGATGCGATCCGCCATGCTCACCCCCGGGGGCAACTCCGCCCCTCGTCTTGAGACGTCACGTCGACGTGCCGACGTCAATACGCCAAATCGATGTGCCGACGCCGATGCGCCGACGCCGTTCTGCTCGCCAGTTTACCGCCACATGTGGGGCCCTAGCATATCCGTGCGAAATTCCGCGGCTGACGGCGGCCGTCGTCAGCCGTTGGAAGCGTCCTTTCACCGTCGGAGGCGGCCGTTCGCGAGGCACGCTCAGAACACGCGGCGCATGCATTTGATCGTGTAATGAGTGTTTTTAATCTTTAAAAACTCCTTTTCATATTGCGAACATCAAAAATGGTAACTTTTATATAAAAGGACGTTCCTCATTCCGATCTTGCCTGATTTTGCGCCTTTACCGGCGCTGGCTGCGGCCAGTTGACCGACCGCAGCCAGCGCCTCGCGGCATAGCCGTGTTTGAAGGCGAGGCTTCCGCGCCGCCCACGGCTGACGTCGCGCCGTCGGCGAGTGACGCTTTCACCCCGTCGGAGCGCGACGCCGCACCGCCGCCGCCATGCCAGCGCCCTTGCCCCGGCGCCGGATTACGCTTTCGCGCTCTTCTTGGGCTCGTCCTCTTTTGCCGCGGGTTTCTTGTCGGACGCCTTCGCCTCCTCGGACGTCTTCGATCCCTTGGCCGTTTTGCTCGCCTTGGCCACAGCCTTCTTCGCGGGCTTCTGGCCGGCCTTCGGGGTCAGGTAGATGACGCCGAAGGGCGGGAGTTCCAAGAGGGCGGAGTGGTCGCGGCCGTTCCAGCTGACCTCCTCGGCCTTGACCTCCCCGAAGTTGCCGACGCCGGAGCCGCCGTATTCGAGGCCGTCGGTGTTGAGAATCTCCTCCCACACCCCGCCGGAAGGCAGGCCCACGCGATAATTGCCGTGCGGTATCCCAGCGAAGTTGCACACGACCACGACGACGTCTTCGTCGTCGGCGGAGCGGCGAAGATAGCTGATGACGTTGTGGTTGCCGTCGGATCCGTCGATCCATTCGAAGCCTTTGTAGGTGAAATCCTGGCTCCACAGAGCCGAATGCTCCTTGTAGACTTCGTTGAGGCGTTTGACGAGCGAGAGCACTCCGTCATGGGAAGGCTCCTCCGTGAGCCACCACTGGAGGCCGTTCGCCTCGTTCCATTCGTCGGTCTGGGCGAATTCTTGACCCATGAACAGCAGCTGCTTGCCGGGATGGGACCACTGGTAGGCGAGGAGCTCGCGGACGCCGGCCAGCTTCTGCCAATCGTCGCCCGGCATCTTCGCGTAGAGGGATCCCTTGCCGTGGACGACCTCGTCGTGGGAGAGCGGCAGGAGGAATTGCTCGGAGAAGGCGTAGACGAGGCTGAAGGTGATTTCGCCGTGGTGCCACGAGCGGTTGATCGGCTTTTCCTCGAGGTAGCGCAGGGTGTCGTTCATCCACCCCATGTTCCACTTGAGGCCGAAGCCGAGGCCGCCGTATTCGGTCATGCCCGTCACGCCCGGGAAGGACGTCGACTCTTCGGCCGCCATGATGATGCCCGGGACCGTCTTGTAGGCGGTGGCGTTGGCTTCCTGGATGAAGGAGATCGCTTCGAGGTTCTCTCGCCCGCCGAAGACGTTGGGCTGCCACTGTCCGGCCTCGCGAGAGTAGTCGAGGTAGAGCATGGAGGCGACGGCGTCGACCCTGATTCCGTCGATGTGGAACTCCTGGAGCCAGTACAGGGCGTTGGCCACCAGGAAGTTGCGAACCTCGGTGCGTCCGAAGTTGAAGACGAAGGTGCCCCAGTCGGGATGCTCGCCGCGCAGAGGGTTGGGGTCCTCGTACAGCGGGGTGCCGTCGAAGCGCGCCAGGGCCCACTCGTCCTTCGGGAAGTGGGCGGGGACCCAGTCGACGATGACGCCGATTCCGGCCTTGTGGAGCTCGTCGATGAGGTAGCGCAGGTCATCGGGGGTGCCATACCGCGCCGTCGGCGCGTAGTAGCCGGTCACCTGATAGCCCCAGGAGGGGGCGAAGGGGTGCTCCGCCAGGGGCATGAACTCAACGTGGGTGAAGCCGCAGTACTTGACGTGGCCGATGAGCTGTTCGGCGATCTCCCGGTAGGACAGCCCGGGCCGCCAGCTTCCCAGATGCACCTCGTAGACGGAGAGCGGGCCGGCGTGGGGGTCCTTCGAGGCGCGTTCGGCCATCCATTCGTCGTCGGTCCATTCGTGGCGGGAATCCGTGACGAGGGAGGCGGTCGACGGCGGCACCTCCGTGCGCTGGGCCATTGGGTCGGCCTTTTGATGCCACGAAAGATCGTTGTACTGGATCTCGTACTTGTACCTCTGGCCCTCGAGCGCGCCGGGGATGAAGATCTCCCACACTCCCGACGAGCCGAGCGTGCGCATGGCGTGCAGGCTGCCGTCCCAACCGTTGAAGTCGCCGATGACTCGAACGGACTTGGCGTTGGGCGCCCACACCGCGAAGCTCACGCCGCTGACGTCGCCGAGTTCGCTGGGGAAGGTCTTCACGTGCGAGCCGAGCGCTTCCCACAGCCGCTCGTGGCGGCCCTCCGAGAACAGGTAGAGGTCGAGCTCTCCGACGGTCGGAAGGAACCTGTAGGGATCGTCGCCCCGGTCTTCGACGTCGCCGTAGACCGCGACGACCCGGTAATCGGGGACTTCGGCCGTCTCTAGGACGGCCCGCCAGATTCCGTTGAACTCGTGCTCGGCCTCGGTGCGGCCCTCGGAGGTTTCTATGAATACGCGATCAGCGAGGCGGCGGAGGACGCGGATGGTTGTCCAGCCGTCTTCGACGTGGGCGCCCAGCACTTCGTGGGGGGCGTGGTACCAGCCGTTCGAGACCGCATTCAGGAGGTCCTCGTCGACGTGAACGTAGTTTGTTTCCTTCATGGCTTTACTCTCCATTAGGTGATTGCGACTTCACTGTGCCACAGATGAAGCGAGTTGGATTTGTCCGTCCATCAGACGGTTGAGCTTGGGGTTTGCGTTGACGGGGAAAGACGTTGATGTTCGATGGCCGGTGCGGCCTTCATCGTCAATCCGCGTCCGCGGCACGAGGGCAGCGGGCGCGGATGGCAACGAAAGACGACCATGCGGCGGACCTCGAAGCCGGGCTAAGAGGGACCCGCCGCTGATTCTGCTTCGGGCGACTCCTCTCTCTGTTCGGGGTCGATGTCCTGGCCTGCGTCCGCGCTTTGGCCGGCGTCGGCGCTCTGATCTGGGACGGCGTCTGCATTTTTCACGGAGGCAACGCTCTTCCCGGCGCCGGCGGGCTCGGCGATCGACTCGGGATTGACCCGGAGGATCGCGGCAACTCCGCCGAGCGGGATACCCAGCCAATCCGGGCGCTGAGCGGCCTCATAGGCTAATTCATAGAGGGCCTTGTCGAGAACGAGCACGTCCAACAGGAGCTTCTCGGCTTCACTGAGCTCCCCGTATCCACGCAGGAAGGCTGCGACCGCGGCCTTCTCCCAGGCTGCGATCTGCTCGGCCTCGCGCTCTTCGACGTCGCTCGGATCGGGGCGGTCATGGGCGTAGGCGAGGCGGTTGAGGGTCATGCCCGCCGCGTAGCCAAAGCTTCGGACCATTCCGGCGACGTCGCGAACGGCCAGGTCGGGCTTGGTCCTCTCTGAGAGCGGCCGGAGCGGCTCGCCTTCGAAATCGAGGGCCGCCCATCCTCGGCCGGGCACGTCAAGGACCTGGCCCAGGTGGTAGTCGCCGTGAATCCTCTGCAGGGGCGGCCACGCGACGTCTTCCGTCGCCGCATATAGGGCGTCGATCCGTTTGCGATAAGGGGCCAGCCCCGGCACGAGGGCCACGGCCTCGTCGGCCCGTTTGGACCACGCCCGCCTGAGCCGTGCCCGGCTGGCGGCGTCGGCCTCGGACGTTCCGCAGCGGGCGGCGAGCTCCTCGTGAATCTTCCGCGTGAGGGCGCCCAGGCGCTCAATGGAGTCGCGTTCCTCGGGAGTCTGGACAGGTTTGTCGGGATCGAATTGGCTGCCGTCGGCCCCCGGCACCTGCGCGGTCACCGTGCGCCACGCGTCCTGCGAGCCGGCCAGGAACTCCTGCGCCACGAGGATGTCCGCGACCTGCCCCGTCCACGCCATGCGGGCGTTGCCGAGCAGGCGCGGCACCGTGCCGCTGTCGGAGAGGACTCCCGTGAGGAACACGTCCGGGTTTTCTCCCGGGCTGAGCACCCGGAAGACCTTGACTATCGCCCGCGTGGAGTCCGCAAGCTCGTAGATCACGGAGGTGTTGGACTGCTCGCCGGTCAGCTTGTGCGCGCTGACAGCCGCCGCGCCCGCCGCGCGGGGCTCCGAGGCTAGCCGGGCGCCGGATTCGCCGACGACGGACGTCGCTTCGACGCGCTCGCTCGCCGTCGCCAGAGCGAGCAAGGCCCGCTGCCCGGCGGTGTGCTCGGCGGCGTCGACCGGCCCGTCCTCCGTGACCACGACGGGGACGTTGTACTCCCTGCCGTCGGCGGAGACGGCGAGCCAGAAGACCTTTTCGTCCCAGGGGCCGCCGAGCGCGAACGCACGGTCGATCTTCGGTTTTCCACCCCCGAACCATCGCATTCCGCCGAGCCATGTCAAAAGGTCGGATGCTTCGAAGCCAAGCAGTTTCGCTTCGCTCATAGTGTTGCCCTCCATCAGATTGCTTTGACTGAGAGAATGTGTGCGCACTGTCCGCGCGGGTCGAGGCTGACGTACGGGCTCTCGTTCCACAGGAACGTCTGCCCGGACAGCTCGTCGGTGACCCGCAGAATCGGGCCGGCATCCCACCTCGGATTCACGCCGAAAGGCGTCAGGTCGAGGTAGACGAGGGCGTCGCGGGTCGCGTACGGGTCGAGGTTGAGGACCACGATGACGGCGTCGAACTTTCCGTTGGGGGTCTCCTCCGGGCGGGCGAAGCGCGTGAAAGAAAGGATCTTCTCATTCGACGTCGGGTTGATGACGAGCCCGCGCAGACGCTGAAGCGCCGGATGGTCCCTGCGAATCCGATTGAGGTTGCCGAGTAGGTGGGGGATGCCGTTGTCCTCGCCCGGCGTGTAGTCGCGGGCCTTGAACTCGTACTTTTCGTTGTTGATCTGCTCTTCGGCGCCAGGGCGCGCCACATTCTCGACGAGCTCATAGCCCGAATAGATGCCCCACGTGGGAGCGCCGGTCGCCGCCAGCACGGCGCGAATGGAGAAGGCCGCGAGGCCGCCGCGCTGCATGTAGGGCGTGAGAATGTCATGGGTCGTGGGCCAGAAGGCCGGGCGCATGCGATCGTCGGAGATTCGAGCAAGCTCCCACAGGTAGTCTTCGATCTCCTTCTTTTCGTTGCGCCAGGTGAAGTACGTGTAACTCTGATGGAAGCCGACGGCGCCCAGCCCCCGCACCATCGGCGGCTGCGTGAACGCCTCGGCCAGGAAGATCACCTCGGGATGGCTCTCCCTGAAGTCTGCAAGCAACCGCTCCCAGAAGTTCACCGGCTTCGTATGCGGGTTGTCCACACGGAAGATCGTCACCCCGTGCTCCACCCACAGTTCCAGAATTCTCTTGATCTCCCGATAGATTCCCTCCGGGTCGTTGTCGAAGTTGAGGGGGTAGATGTCTTGATACTTCTTCGGAGGGTTCTCTGCGTAGGCGATCGTTCCGTCGGCCCTCGTCGTGAACCACTCCGGATGCTCGGTCAGCCACGGGTGGTCGGGCGAACACTGGAGGGCGACGTCCAAAGCCACCTCCATCCCGCGCTTTTTTGCCTCGCCGACGAGGAAGTCGAAGTCTTCGAATGTCCCAAGGTCGGGGTGGATGGCGTCGTGCCCGCCCTCGTGCGAGCCGATGGCATAGGGGCTTCCCGGGTCGCCCGGCTCGGCCGTCAGCGCGTTGTTGCGGCCCTTTCTGTTCGTCGAACCGATTGGATGGACGGGCGTGAGGTACAGGACGTCGAAGCCCATGCCGGCGATGCGGTCAAGGTCGCCCGCGGCAGTGCGCAGCGTTCCCGAATGCCAGCCGTCGCCGTCCTTGTATGCCCCGATCGAGCGCGGGAAGATCTCGTACCAGGAACCTACGAGCGCCCGGATGCGGTCGACGTTCACGGGCAGCGCCGCGCTTTCCGTTTCAAGGTCGCGCAGGGGGGCCTCCTCGAAGGCCGCCCGCACCTCGGGCGACGTCGCGGCGGCGAAGCGGTCGTCTGCCGAGGCCTCGTCGTTCGCGGCGGCAGCGGCGGCGGCCTCGAAGACTTGCCTGGCTTCGGAGCCCTCGGGGGCGCCCTCGGCAGCACGCCTGAAAAGCGCGACGGCTTCGAGGAAGACGAGTTCGACGTCGACTTCGGCCTCCAACTTCACCTCGGCGTTGTGGAGCCACGTCGCGTAAGGGTCGGACCATGCGCGCACGCGAAAGGACCACGAGCCCGGGTATCCGGGAGTGAGCCACCCTTCGTATCTGCCGAGCCCGGGAAGGACGAGGACCATGGGGGAGGTTTGGACGACCTGGCCGGAGGGGTCGATCAGCTCCGCCTGGGCCGCGAACTTGTCGTGGCCCTCGCGGAAAACGGTTGCCTGGACGGGGAAAGACTCGCCTTCTGTGCCTTTGGCGGCCAGGCGTCCGCCTTCGACCTGGGGCGTGACCTCCATGATCGGTATTCGGCCGATTGCAAGGGCAAAGGCCGAGGACGACGCCGCCTCCGCAGGCGCTGACGCGCTGTCCGGGGCGGCTGGGACTTCATGCGCTCGCGGCGCGGACTGCTTCTTCGGAGTGCTCACAGTTCACAGCCTAAAGGGTGCGCGTTGTTATTGCACGGAGCGCTCGAAGAGTGGACCGGAAGAGTCCGCAACGTGGGACTGGCAAACGCCCTCGCAGGCCCCGGAAGCAACCGTCCCGGTTGGGGAATGGTGCTCCTTTCCCCGGAGCGAAGTGAAACATTAGGATGTTTCCTGACGGCTTGAGGCGGCCGGAAGTTGCCTGAAGGTCGTCCGGCGGCGGTGTGAGGCATCAGGCGGTCGCTCGGAATCGTTCGGCGATTGCGCGGGATCGTCGGCCTTGGCCCATGCATTCGAGACGGGGGTTTCCATGAAGTATGACGTGTTTGTGTCGTATCGGCATGTGCGTCCGGATGCGGATGTGGCGAGGGCTGTTGCGCGGTTGGTGGAGGGGTATGTGGTTGCGGGGTCTGTTGGGGGTGTGGTGAAGAGGCGGGGGTTTCGTGTGTTTCGTGATGTGGAGGAGTTGGCGTCGGGTGAGTTGGGTGTGTTGATTGAGTCGGCGTTGGCTGAGTCGGAGTTTTTGGTGGTGGTGTGTTCGCCGCGGACGGCGGGGTCGGTGTGGTGTATGCGTGAGGTGGAGTTTTTTTCGCGGGTGCGGGGTGTGGATCATGTGTTGGCTGTTGTGGTGGAGGGTGATCCTGGTGTGGTTGTGGGGGATGTTGTGGGTGGGGATGTGTTGGCTGTGGATGTGCGTGCGGGTGCGGTGAGGTCGGAGGGGTTTGGTGGGTTTGAGGGGTGTGGGTCGGGTGTGGTGGATCGGTTGGTGCGTCAGTCGGTGGGTGTGTTGCGTCGGGATGGGATTGATCGGTTGATGGCTGGTGTTGTGGGGGTGTCGTTGGGTGATTTGCGGCAGCGTCAGCGTGAGCGTCGGATGCGCCGAATCACCGCAGCAACAGCCGCCGCGGCGCTTGTCATGGGCGGCATCGGCGTGTCAGTCACCGGCCTGTGGCTGCGGGCAAGGAGCGCCGAACGCGCGGCCCACGAGGAGAGCGCGACGGTGACGATGAGGATGGCGTCGGATACCATCGCCTCGGGCGACCGGATCCGAGGGCTTCTGTACGCGAAGGAGGCTTGGAAGAAAGCCGACCCCGGCAGCCCCTCGTACGACGCTTTGAGGACCAAGTACTATGAGAATCTTGCCGAAGGCGCCGTCTACCCGCCGATGACGGTCCTTTCGAAAATCGATACCGGCGCCCTGGGCGACAAGGCCGGCATGTTGGTCGTTCCCGGAAGCGGCGATTTGTTCCTCACCGCGGGCGAAGGCGCCCGCGTGACGATGTGGAACGCGTCCACCGGCAGACGCGTCAAAACGATCGACGTCGCAGAGAAGCCTTTGTACTTGGAAAAGACGGACTCGCACGGCGGCTTCTTGGTCATGACGAAGGATGGGAAGGCGAGCGTCTTCGACGCCGGGGGCAAGCGCCTGAGCCATTTCAAGGTGAAGCTCGGCGCGTCGTCGTCCATGCGGGCAAGCGTGGTGCGCGGCCGCCTTTATTTGCCCTACAAGGACGGCGGAAACGTGCATATCGCGGCGTACGACATAAACAAGGGCACGGCGCTCTTCGACAAAGAGTTCCCCGGATTCGAGAGCTACGACGTTCAGTCGGACGGCAAGGAGTTCGCCGTCTCCTATGAAGAAGGCGGAGCGTTTCGCTACGACTCGACGGGCAACGAGAAGGAGGCTGTCGTCTCGCGTGAAGAGGACGCTGCGCACCGAGCGGAGGAACGGAAGCGCAGCCCGAACGTCAACGGTATGGTGAGTTATGCGTTTGGTGCGAAAAAGTTGCTCTACTACTCCGCGACGCATCTCTACAGGGTGGACACCGGCACCGGAGAGCGTTTGATCCGTCACAAGGATTCCTTTCCGACCAGAGTGACGTCTTTGTCCCTGTCCGAGGACGGTCGATGGGCCTATCTCATCGGCGGAGGGAGCTCTCTCTCCTCAAATCGGATAGACCTGTCCGACGAGTACGTGCGCTCCGTGAGCTTGCTCCTCCCCAATCAGACGAGGGGCAAGAGGGAAGGCCAAATCGAAGACGGCGTCTTGCTTTCTGCCCAGTCGCTCTTCATCGGCGTCAATTCGGACAACTCCCTGGCCGCATGGGACCCCCGTTCCAACGGGGTCCTTTCCATCCGCGCGATCGGCAAGACGGACGACCTCGGAGCGCAGATCGTGCAGGTCAGGATGACGAAAGACGCCTCGAGGCTTCTCTCTCTCGGCCAGGACGGCACGGTCAGCGTCGTCGACGTGCGTGGGACCGACCGATCGTATGAGGGGAACTCTCAACTGCTCGCGCGCTCCAACGACAGGAGGCAGATTTATGCATACAACGGCGTGACCGGCTTCGTCCACGAGGCGGGGACGAAGAAGGGCTCGCCTGCCGCGCCCCCGTACAGCCTGAGCAGGGTCGCCGTGAGCAACGGCGGGAAAGTCGCCTGGGTGTCCCGGGAAAACGCCGACCGGCTGATCGTCTCCCACGGCCGCAAGGCTCTGTATTCTCCTGAAGAAAAGGTCGGCACTGAGTACACGGGCGATCGCCCGTTGGTTGTGTTCGGCAGGCGCGACGACGTCGTCTATGTGACTGCGAAGGGAAAAGTGGTCCGCTATGACGCCTCCGGCAAACGCGAAACCTACCTCGATTTTGGGGGCGAGGTCCTCTCCCTCAGGGCGAGTGCGGACGGCAGCCTCTTGGCCGTCACGCGCTCGAACCAGCCCGCGAACGCCGAAGCGAGCTGGCAGGTCTTCAAGGTCGACGGAGGCAGGCTTGTGGCAATGGGGTCCGGCGAAATGCTCAGCGTCGTCGGAAGCGCGGGAAAGCTCGAATCGACGCTGTCCATCGGCGGAGGCAGAATCGTTCGCCGGGACAGCCGCGGAGAGGAGCTCTCGAACGTCGCGCTTCCCTCCGGCGCCCGCTCAGACGGCGAGGTTCTTTTCGAAGGGTCGGAAGACGGCACGGAGGTCGTCGTGCCGTCTTCCGAAAGCTCGTACTTCGTCATCGACGCCCAGACGGGAAAGGTGCTCAGAAGGATATCGACGGACGCGCGGTACCCTAAAGCGTTCATTTCGGGACGGTACATCGTGTACAGCGTTCTGGGCACCGATTTGCGGGACGGTTTCAAGGAGACGCAGATGCGTTCTCTTGCCCAGCTTGAGAAAACGGCCGACAAGGTGCTCGGCGGGCGGCGGCTCTCCGAAGAGGACAAGGAGGAATTACGGTGAAGTATGACGTGTTTGTGTCGTATCGGCATGTGCGTCCGGATGCGGATGTGGCGAGGGCTGTTGCGCGGTTGGTGGAGGGGTATGTGGTTGCGGGGTCTGTTGGGGGTGTGGTGAAGAGGCGGGGGTTTCGTGTGTTTCGTGATGTGGAGGAGTTGGCGTCGGGTGAGTTGGGTGTGTTGATTGAGTCGGCGTTGGCTGAGTCGGAGTTTTTGGTGGTGGTGTGTTCGCCGCGGACGGCGGGGTCGGTGTGGTGTATGCGTGAGGTGGAGTTTTTTTCGCGGGTGCGGGGTGTGGATCATGTGTTGGCTGTTGTGGTGGAGGGTGATCCTGGTGTGGTTGTGGGGGATGTTGTGGGTGGGGATGTGTTGGCTGTGGATGTGCGTGCGGGTGCGGTGAGGTCGGAGGGGTTTGGTGGGTTTGAGGGGTGTGGGTCGGGTGTGGTGGATCGGTTGGTGCGTCAGTCGGTGGGTGTGTTGCGTCGGGATGGGATTGATCGGTTGATGGCTGGTGTTGTGGGGGTGTCGTTGGGTGATTTGCGGCAGCGTCAGCGTGAGCGTCGGATGCGCCGAATCACCGCAGCAACAGCCGCCGCCACGCTGGTGACCGGTCTGTTCGCCGCCACCAGCGCGGGGCTGTGGATCAAGGCGCGCCGCGACAGCGACGTGGCGAACCGGCGAAGCGTGGAAACCCTTATGGACCTTGCGGACACGACGATCGCCGGAGGCGACAGGGAGCTCGGCCTTCTCTATAGCAATCTTGCTCTGTCCAGGGCGAAACAGTCCTGGGACTCCTACGCCGGGCTGCGAGGAAGGCACTACGTCAACGTCAACGGTGCGACGTCGCAGGGCCCGCTGGCGCCGCTGACGAGGATCAAGACGGATTCAGGCGTTGCGAGTTTCGGGATCGGATCCAACGGCACGATCGTCACGGCGGGCAAGAGCGCGAATCTCAGCGTGTGGAGCAGCGAGAACGGCAAGCGTCTGCGCTCGGTCACCCTTTCGGAGAAGCCCATCGACGTCGGCGCGTCGACCGACGGGACGCGTTTCTACGGCATCGACCGCCGAGGGCGGCTGACGGTCACTCCCGCAGACGGGGGCCCTGCCAGAACCGTTCGAATCGCGGATGCGCGGGCCATACTCGGCACTGTTCTCGCCGGCGATCGTCTCTTCGTGGCCCACGACCCGGCAAAAGGCAGCTCCCGCGTCCGCGGCTACGACGTAAAAACGGGGGCGCAGATCTTCGACGTCGATTTTTCCAACAGGCCGTTCGCCCACTTCGACTGCGCCCCGGACGGCTCGGAATTCGCCGTTGCGTTCAAAGGAGGCGGCGCCGAGAGGTACGACGGCGCCACCGGCGCCCTTCGCCAATCGATTGTCGATTCCGCCCAGGACGCCGCCGCGCTGGCCGATTCTCACACGGAAGGCGGATCCTTGGACTATTCGAGGTCGGGAAACAAGCTTGTTTATTTCTCCGCGGCGACGATGTATGTGGTTTCCCTGCCGTCGGGATCCGTCGCCTCTCATTCCTTCGAAAAACGTTACGGTGGAGGGATGGCCAAGATTTCGAGAGACGGCACGTTCGTCATCGACCCCGCCACGAGGAGGAAGATCGACGCCGCGACGGGCAGAGAACTCTCCTCTTACGCGCTGATGGAAGGCGACGCTCGAAGCCTGGCGTGGCTTTCCCCGCGCGACGACGCATTCATCGTCGGCACGAACGGCAGGGAGCTCATGCTGTGGGACGATTTGTCCGACGCCGCCTCGGACGACGCCTTTAAATTGCCGGTCGCGAAGAGGGCCTATACCGGATCGCCCATCGAGTACGGGAGGTTCACCCAGAACGGGAAGCGATTCGTCACGGCAAGCTCCGACGGCAACCTGACGGTCTACGACGTCGAAGCCCCCGACGGAGGAGTCCAAACCTCGGGCTCCGTCGTCGTCCGTTCCAACAACCGCAATTTCCTCTACAGCCGCGGCAGGAACGGAGGAGTGATCGTCGATGCGCGCAAGAAAAGGGGGAAAGCCACTCTGACGGAGATTCAGAGCTCCAGCGACTCAGCTGTGAGCAACGACGGAAAGGCGCTCGCATTCATGTCGCAGGCGCATGCGGAAGGGGTGAGCGTCCTTTCTGACTCCGGCAAAACCGAGTACAGGACTCCCGAGAGCATGCCCTTGGGAGTTTCGGAAACCTCGATCGTCTTCGGCCCGTCTCACGACGTCGTATACGTGACGGTCAAAGGGGAGGTCGTCCATTACGGCGCGAGCGGAAAACTTGGCTCCTACGGATCGAAAAAGGACGGCGACGTCGCCTCGCTCCGGGCGAGCGCCGACGGATCGGTTCTCGTCGTCAATCGGGAGGGGGGAAAGTGGCAGGCCTACAATGTCAAGACGGGCAAGCTCCTCAAACGAGGGACAGGGGCGGTCTATGACGTTTCCGGGAAGAACGGCGCCTTCGAATCCGCGACGCTGCTGGCGGGGAACTCGATCAGCGCCGTCGACGCGTCGGGCGAGGCCAAGCGGAAGGTCGAGATGCCGAGGGAAATCGGCCGCCACGTTCGCTCGGGGCAAGTGCTTGACGCAAACGAAAACAAGTTCCTCATCCGGACGCAGAAGCAAATCGTCGTCTTTGATCTCACCGTCGGCCAGGTGGTTCAGCGGCTCAGAGCGCCGGCGGCCAATGCGCGGGCTCTGCTGGTCTCCGACGGCATCGCCTACGACGTCGACGACGCCCAATCCGGGAGCTTTCGCCTCGTCAAAGACGTGAAGCTAGCCGATGCGGAAACGGCCGCAAAGAAGATGGTGGGGGACAGAAAGCTCACGGAGGCTGAGAAAGAAGTGATCGGCCAGTGAGCTCCCGCGAGGGCGTCGCCCCCCGAAAGTCGATTGCCCGCTCTCCCTACTTCATGACTTTCGCCGCGGTGGCCTTCCTTGCTGCGCTCATAGCCGGATTGCAGGTCGAGTGGGGGAAGAACGGAAACTCGTGGACCGACGCCTCGATGACGGTGTACGCCGTCATGAAGCTCTTCCTTTTCGACTCCGTGCTTGAGGGGGACCCCGGGCCTCCCGTCTACGAGGTTGCCAGATGGCTCGCGCCCATGACCACGGCGGCCGGCGTTCTCGCCGTCTTCGAGGTATTCGCGGTGGACCTGCGTCTGCGGCTCCACCCGGTGTCCGGCAACCACGTGGTGGTGCTCGGGTGCGGCGAGCGGTCGCGGGCGATCATGCATGAGATTCTCGGCTGGAAGGAGGCCAGCGGCGTCGTTTGCGTCGTCCCGGACACGACGCCGCTCGACGACGTCCGCTCCTTAAAATCCGCCGGAATCCAGGTGGTCGCCGTCGATTACGACGCCAACGACACGGCCGAGGAGGCCAGGGCGATCGCCAGAATCCACTTGGAGTCGGCCCGCGGGATCATCTCCATGGAGCCGGAGCCGGCCACCTTCGGCCACGTTCGCTGGCTCGCGGCGAGGGCGCCGAAGGGCGTGGGGGCGACGGTCCACGTCAACTCGGAAAGCCGCCGCCTGCGCGAGATCGTCGAACGGGACATGGACAATTTCCCCGATTTCGACATGCACTACTTTTCCCTCTCGGAGCTGGCTTCCTATCAGCTTCTCGGGTCGGGCGAGTTTTCGATCCTGCCGTCGACCCTGGACGCCTCGCGCAGGTTCATGGCCGGCGACCCCGCCCCGTGGAACGAGGAGCCCGGCCGCATCCTCCCATACGGCGGGTTGACTTTCGAACAGATCGACGCGGCCGTGGCCGAGCCGCACGTGCTCGTCGTCGGCATGGGGCAGGTGGGCGGCGAGCTTCTGGCCATGCTGGCGAATCTGGGGATCACCAGCCCGAACAGGCCTCTGCGGGTGACGGTGGCGGGGCGCGGGGTGGGCGAGCAGATCGACGACGTCTTCGCGCAGGTCGAGGATCTGTCGAAAGTCATCGATCTGACCGTCCTCGACGTCAACCCCGAGGGGCGCGCCATGCGCGACGCTCTGGCGGGCATCTCCGCCGAGCGTCCCTTCAGCGCGGCCGTCTACGCCCTGGAAGACTCCAGGGGATCACTCCTGTCCGCCGATTTCATGATGCCCGTGCTCGCGGGGATCAACACCGCCGTGTGGTGCCCGCATCGCGCCGACGTCGATCCCATTCTCAATGCGATGCCCGAAGGCTCGCGGATCCGCCTGTTCGGCTTGGACTCGGAGGTGCTCAATCCCGGAGCAATCCTCGCCGAGCGCTACCTGGAGCAGGCGCGGCATTTCAACCTCGTCTACGCTCAGACGGACGCCCGCATTTCCGGCGGGCTTCCGCCGATCAACGCGCAAGAGGCGTGGACGGGGCTGAGCACGGTCAAGAAGGAGTCAAGCTTCGCGCAGGCCCTGCATCGCCACGTCAAAGGCGCCGTGCTCGACGCGACGGCCCGGGCTTTCGCAGGAGTCAACGGCTTTCAGCTCATCAACCACTGGGAGCGGGTCTTGGAGGGACTGACGGCGGCTGAGCAGGCCGACGCCATCGCCGCCGATCCGTTGCTGAGCTACATGTCGGCCCTGGAGCACCGCCGGTGGGCGACCTTCTATTACCTGCGCGGCTTCACCTGGGGCGAGACCAAGGACGAGGTCGGCAGAACCCACGATTGCCTCGTCGACGATTGGGACGCCTTCATCGCGGGCCCGCGCCGCGAGACCATCGCATACGACGCCTTTGCGAGCTTGATCCTCGACGGCCCTGAATGATCGCGAGCTCGGCTCATGGCCGGGTTGGACGGCTAGGACTTCGACTCGACGTCGGCCGTTGATTCGCGGCCGTCGTCGCAAAGCTTTCTCAGTAAACCATTTTCATGGCCTTGCGCACCTCGTCGAGGGTGGCGTCTGCCATGGCGTTCGCCCGCTCGTTGCCCTCGTGCAGGACCTTCTCGACGTATCCGGGGTCGGCCTCGACCTCCGCGCGGCGGGCGCGGATCGGCGCGAGGAAATCGTTGAGCGACTCGGTGACGACCGCTTTGAGCCTTCCAGCTCCGGCGTCGCCGATCTCCTCCGCAATTTCGCGGGGCGAGCGCCCTTGGGCGAGGCCCGCGAGCGTCAGGAGGTTCGAGACCTCGGGGCGATTCTCGGGGTCGAAGGCGATGAAGCGCTCGGAGTCGGTCACGGCCTTCTTGATCCGCTTGGCCGTCTCGTCGGCGTCCATTCGCAGCTCGATCGTGTTGTTGCGGGATTTGCTCATCTTGTCCCCGTCGAGGCCGAGGATCATGTCCGCTTCGGAAAGCAGGCCGTGCGGGCGGGGAAACACTTTGCCGTAGCGGGAATTGAAGCGGTCGGCGACGACGCGCGTCTGCTCGATGTGCGGCAGCTGGTCTTTGCCCACGGGGACGAGGTTCGCCTTGCAGAAGAGGATGTCGGCGGCCTGGTGCACGGGATAGGTGAGCATGAGGCCGGACATCGCGCGGTTTCCCGCCGCTTCGAGCTCAGCCTTGACCGTCGGATTGCGGTGAAGCTCGGATTCCGTGACGAGCGAAAGGAAGGGGAGCATGAGCTGATTGAGGGCGGGCACAGCCGAATGGGTGAAGATCGTCGCCCTGGCAGGGTCGATTCCCACGGCGAGGTAGTCGGCAACGAGCGAGCGGACGCGTTCCCCGATGGGGCCGACGCCGTCGCGGTCGGTGATCACCTGGTAGTCGGCGATGACGAGCCACGTCTCGACTCCCGTGTTCTGAAGGCGCACGCGGTTATGCAAAGAGCCGAAATAATGGCCGACGTGAAGATGGCCGGTCGGCCGGTCGCCCGTCAACACGCGGAACTGGCCGGGGTCGTCCTCGATCGCCTTCTCGATCTTGCGCGAAATGTCGCGAGCCTTGGCGAGGGTCGCGCTCGCCTCGGGCGCCTCGCCAGCGGCCTGCCTGCGGCCGTGCGACCGGCCGGCCACGTCGGATCGATCGGCGTCGCCAGCCCGCCCGTCGCTGACTGCCCCGGCGTCGGCAGCCCGATTGTCCTCGGTCATATGTCCCTTCTTTCGGCGTCGGACGCATGGTTTGTCTCATCTGACGCGCAGCTTGTTTAGTCGTCGGTTAGGTTCGCGGTCGGATGCGCTAAGCCGCCAGACGCGTTTTTCGACACACAGTCTAGTAGGTTTGCTGTCAGCCTGCCGGAGCCGCCGTTTCGCTTGGCTTTGGCGGCGCGGCGTACACCTGCATCGACAGTGCGCCGATCGACGTCCTTGCTCCGGGGGCATAGGAGGGCTGGTTCGCTTTCGGGCGTTCCCAGGCCGAATCCCAAGCCAGGCGGAAAATGGTTCCTCGGCCCTCCGGCAGGTGAATCTCCTTGTCGTGGGGCGAGCCGTTGAGGATGACGAGGACGTCGTTGTCTTTTCCCCGTCCCGAGCGCAGCATCTGGATCGTCCGGTACCCGCGGTCGAACCAGAGATATTGGGGCATGGTGTTGCCTTCGGCGTCGAACCAGTCCAAATCGGTGAGAACGTCGTCCTTGTAGGAGGTTTCAGTGTAAAAGCCGGTGGGGCGGCACGCGTTCGACTCCCTGCGCAGGCGCAGGAGGAAGGCCGTCGTCTCCCACAGGTCGCGCTGCCAAGGGGCCAGATCCCAATTCACCCAGGTCAGCTCGTTGTCCTGGCAGTAGGCGTTGTTGTTGCCCTTTTGGGTTCGCCCGAATTCGTCGCCGGCGGTGATCATGGGCGTTCCGGCGGAAAGGATAAGCGTCCCCAAGAGGTTGCGCATGGCCTTGCGCCGCTCCGCTTTGACGGGGCCGGGCGCATCGGTCGCGCCTTCGAATCCGAAGTTCCAGGAGAGGTTGTTCGTGGTCCCGTCGCGATTGTCCTCGCGGTTGGCCTCGTTGTGCTTGGCGTCGTAGGAGACGAGGTCGTGCAGCGTGAATCCGTCGTGGGCCGTTATGAAATTGATCGAGGCGTACACGCCGCGGCCGCCGGGTATGCGCCCGTGCCCGAAAAGATCGGCCGATCCGGCCAGCCGCGTCGCTATGTCCCGCAGGTCGCCGCCGCTTCCGCCGTGCGCGAGCACCCGTGGATCGGCTACCCAGAACGAGCGCATCGTGTTGCGGAAATGGTCGTTCCAATCGGCCATCGGGGCCGGGAACTGGCCTGTCCGCCAGCCGAAGGGGCCGAGGTCCCAGGGTTCGTTGACAAGCTTGAGGCTGCCGAGGATCGGGTCGGTCAACATGGCCATGAGGAAGGGATGGTTCGTGTCGAAATGCTCTCCGTTGCGCCCCAGCGTCACGGCGAGGTCGAATCGGAAACCGTCGACTCCGATTTTGTCCGCCCAGTAGCGCAGCGAGTTGAGCGCCAAGAGGAGCACGGATCGTCGCCGGAAATCGAGCGAGTTGCCGCATCCCGTGGTGTCCATGAGGCGTCCAGGGTTGTCCGGCTGAGCCATGTAATAGGAGGTGTTGTCGATGCCCCGCCACGAAATCGTCGGCCCGTCGCCGCCGCCTTCGCACGTGTGGTTGTAGACGACGTCGAGGATCACCTCGATTCCTGCCTCGTGCAGGGCCGCGACCATGCCCTTGACCTCGTCTATGACGGCTTGGGGGCCGGCCTCCTGTGCGGCCTGCGTCGCGTAGCTGGGTTCGGGGGCGAAGAAATCGAGCGTGCTGTAGCCCCAATAGTTGGTCAATCCGATGTCCGCAAGGAAGGTCTCGTCCATCTTGGCTTGAATCGGCAGAAGTTCGACAGCCGTGATTCCCAGTCGCTTGAGGTAGTCGACGGCGGCGGGGTGGGCCAGGCCGGCGTAGGTTCCCCGGAGCTCCTCCGGGATGCCCTCGCACAGCGCCGTTATGCCTTTGATGTGGCATTCGTAGATGACGGTGTTGCGCCAAGGAATGCGGGGGTGATGGGTGACGGACTCTTCCGGTTCCGTCACAACGCCGAGGCTCATGAAAGGAGCGGAGTCAAGGGGGTCGGGGTCGAGGATTCGGGAGCGGTCCAGGCTGAACCCCGGCGAGAAGAGGGCGCCGTCGAGAATGGGCGCGCGCGTGACGGCTTTGGCGTAAGGGTCCAGAAGAAGCTTGGCAGGATTGTGGAGGAGTCCCAATTCGGGCGCCCAGCGCCCGGCGACGCGGTATCCGTAGCGCTGCCCGACGCCGACGCCGGGAACGTGGCCCGCCCAAAGGCCCTGCCCCAGCGAGTGGAGTGCGAATCTTCGCTCGCCGCTGGCGTCGTCGCCGTCGAAAAGGCACAGCGTCACTGAGCTGGCGTGCGGCGCCATGAGCGCAAAGTCTGTGCCGGGCCCTACGACGTGTGCGCCTGCGGCGACGGGTGAGCGGACGGCGTGCTCCGTCGGCATCGTTTCTGTTTCTGCGAAGACCGCGGCGTTCGACAACGGGTGGGATTTCACAGTGCAAGTATGGCAAAGATTCAACCCCAGAACATGCCGATGCGAGGGCTTGCCCGGCGAGAAAGCGCAGACGCGGATGAGAAGGCCCGGATTTCCGCGGAATGCCGCGACTGCGCGATGTTGGGAAAAACGTTGCGAAAAACGAGTTCCGCGCGTCTTTTCCTTGGCAGTTCGTCATTCTTCAACCAATTTTCGCGTGCATATGTGAAGTTCGCCCCTTGAATAGCCCTTCTTGCGCGTAAACGGTCCGAAACTGCGTGTGCAAATGGGCTGTGTCGACTGTGCTTGTCGACGGGCCTTTTCTGTTGACGAGCCCTTTTCGTTGGCGGGCCTTTTCCCGTGGTCGGCCGATTTTTCTGCTGATAAGCCCGCTTTTCCGCTGGTCGGCCTTTCTTTCGTTTGGCGGGCCTTCCTTTCCGCTGGTCGGCCTTTCCCGCTGTCGGCGTGCCCGTCGCCGTGGCTGAGTTTTGCGTGCGATGCGCGCAGCACTAGGCTGGTTGGGCCAAGGCCGAGGACGGGAGCAATGCGATGGCGGGAACCAAGCGCGCGGGTGCGGAGCACGAGCTGGCGGGCGCCAAACACGGGCTTGCGGACGCCGAGCGTGTGGGCGCGAAGCGCGGATCGGCGGGCGTTCGGCAGGCGGGCGAAGAGTGTGTTGGCTCTTGGACAGGCGCTGTTCGGGTGGGAGTCGAAAGGGACGAGGCCACCCGGCGCGATTCGAACGCGCTTGCCGCGGCCGCAGAGAATCCCCGCGCTCGATTTCTCTTTGTCTCGGGGGCGAGGGTGGCCGTCGAGCCCGGCGCCGAACGCGTGCTCGCAGTTTCCGCGGAGTCCATTGACCCAGAAGCGCGGCGCCGCGCCGTATACCTCGGCTTGGCGGAAGGTGTGCCCTATTTCGCCTGCGACGTCGGCGACGCGGACGATTCCGCACGTGACCCTCGGGTCGTCTCGCGTGCAATTCCGGCCTCTTCTCGGCTGGCGGCCGTTGCAGAGGGGGACGAGAGGGCAAGATACGAGGCCGCAGGTTTCGAGAGGCCCGGCTCTGGGAACGCGGGTTCCGAGCGCGCTGGCTCTGAGAAAGTGGGCTTCGAGGGTTCGGAGGGCTCCGGCTCCAAGAGAGCGAGTTCCGAGCGGGTCGGCTCACAGGGAACGAATTTTGAGAGCGCCGGATGCCAGAGCGCATGGCCTGTGAGCGCCGACTTCGCTTCGGTCCCGTTGACATCCCACCTATGGCCTTCGGTCGAGGCCGAGCTCGCCGTTGAGGCCGTGGCCATCTCGAACTGGATAGGCGGCACCCGTTTCTGCCACAGGTGCGGTGAGCCTTTGTCGCTGCGTTCCGGGGGATGGGAGATGGTCTGCGGGCGCGGGCATACGGTTTTTCCGCGTGTGGATCCGGCCGTCATCATGGCCGTCCGCGACGTCGAGGACAGGCTGCTCCTCGCGCGCAACGGGCGATGGGCCCCCGGAAGGCTGTCCGTTCTCGCGGGTTTCGTCGAGGCCGGCGAGCCGCTCGAGTCGGCTGTCGCGCGCGAGGTTTTGGAGGAGACCGGCGTCGTCGTCGACGACGTCGCATACGTCACCTCCCAACCGTGGCCTTTCCCGCGTTCTCTCATGCTTGCGTTTGAGGGGCGCACCCGCGCCCGCCAGGAAGACGTGAAGGTCGACGGCGAGGAGCTCGTTTTCGCCCGGTTCTTTTCGCGGGAGGAGTTTTCGGGAGCTCTGGCCTCGGGGGAGATCGGTTTGCCGACGCCGACGTCGGTCTCCGCGAGGCTCATCGAGCGATGGCTGGGCCGGCCGCTGGCCGATGTCTAGTCGGCGTCGGCCAGCGGCCGTGTGTTCGTTCGGTCTTAGCCTGCGTCGTCTTGTTGTTTTGGTTCGCCGTTGTTTGATTGGCGAAATGTACTCTCTTGCGATTCGGGAACGGCAACGGCGAGTTCGTCCTTTCGTTTTAGCTTCAGGAAATTGAAGTTTGCCTTCTTTCGTGTTGGCTTGGGGAGAGCGATGAAAGCACCCACGGCGAAGATCGCTGTCAGGTTCATGTAGAGCCTGCGGTTGTCGCGTGCGAGGTTGCAGCCTTCGATGGCCTTGTCGCGCCCTCTTCGTTGCTCCGCCAATTCTTCTCCAATGTCGTTGGTTGAGGAGAACCTGTCCATGTCGTCGGCGCTGTGAATGTCGAAAAAACCAGACGCGCTATAAGGTTCGCCTAGATAGTCCCAACCGACCGCCCGGCAGTGGATCCGGCTGGCACCGACGGTTATGACCGGACCGCTCAAGAACAGCCATTTGAGGGTGAAGAATGTCAGCGCGACGATGAGAATGCGCAGGGTGATGAATATGGGTTTCGTCATTGCCATTCCTTTCTGTTTCTTTCTGCTGGTGCTCTGGCCGTTCCGGTTTGCGAGTGGCTGATTGACGGAGCTGAGTTCTACTGCGATTCGGGAATGGTGACGAGCTCGTCATCCTTTCGTTTTAACTTCAAGAAGTTGAGGTTAAGCTTCTTCTGTGTTGGCTTGGGGAGTGTGACGAAGGCGGTCGCGGCGAAGATCGCTGTCAGGTTCATGTAGAGCCTGCGGTTGTCGCGTGCGAGGCTGCATGCTTCGATGGCCTTGTCGCGCGCTCTTCGTTGCTCGGCCAATTCTCCCCCGATGTTGTTGGTTGCCGTGAACTGATCCATTTCTTCGGAGTTGTCTATGTCGAAAAAACCAGACGTGTTATAGCCTTCTCTCAGATAGTCCCAGCCCGCGGGCTTGCAGTGGATCTCACTGGCGTTGAGGGGTATGGTCGGGCTGCTTAAGAACAGCCATTTGAGGGTGAAGAATGCCAGCGCGACGATGAGAATGCGCAGGGTGATGAATATGGGTTTCGTCATTGCCATTCCTTTCTACTTCTTTTTGCCGTTACCCTGGTTGTTCTTGCCGGGATCTTGCTTCTTTTTCTCTTGTTCCTGCTTCTCTTCGTCCCTCATTTTTTTCTCGATGCTGCGGTCTTGCCATGGGCGCAGGCCGCTGCCGTCTTTGATTTTCTGTTCCATTTCCTCAAGTTTTGTTTTCGACGCCGAGTCCCCCTGCTCTATGAGTTCGACGGCAATCTCGAAATCTTTGAAGGCGTATTCTGTTTCCTTAGTCAGCTCTTCGATGAGGTCGTGGATAAGCCACTTCATGTCATGGAACTTCGAGGACGGTCCGTTGATGCCGATGCCTATCTTTCCGGGTCGGCTAACGCAAGTGGTCATATGGACGCTTTGGATCTCATGCCAGGCACTGTTGAGCTCGTCGATAATCTTCGGCTTGGACCTGGTGAGAATGTCCACGACCCGGCTTTGATCGATGTTCAATCTCTCCGACGTGCTGACGTCCGATGACTTTGCCGCCGCCAGTTTGAGGTCGTATGAGCTTTTCCTCTTCCTCATTTCGTTCATGTTGTCGATGAGGTTCTTTTCCACCTTCTTCTCCGCCGTCGTTACAGTCTCATTCAATTGTGAGAAGGCCTTGGTCAGGGAGCTGAGGGCGTCGTCGTAAGAACCCGATGTCTGGGAGACTTCTTTCGTGTCGGCGAGACCGCTGAGCGTTTCCAAACCCAGTTGGAGTGTTTTCGCGATTGTGGAAACCGCTTCGCTGCCGGGAATCAAGGAGAAGCCCTCTTTCGCGAGCTTGCCGATCGCTACAACTGTATTGAGTTTGCTTTTCATGCTCTGTTTAGCGACCGCTTCGAAGGACTCAATCCCCTTCTCGATGATGTCGACGACCGACTCCCGCGCTTTCTTGAAGATTCCGTGTTCATAGCCGAGGGCCGCTGTCCAGTAGGTCGACGCCGCCGACAGGCCGCCGATAACGTGTTGAAGGCTCTCGATCACATTGGATCTGAAGGCGTTCACGGTGTTGCCGGACATATGCGCTAGCTGCTCGTGCACCGAATTGAGTTTCGTTTCAAGAATCCCGCCGGCCACGCCCTTTCCCTCCGAACCTAAAGATATTGAGAGATGGGACACAGCGCCCCTGCAACCGGACAGCACTCGATCGATTGTCTCGGGATTCGGAAGCTTCCTCCACGGCTCGACTATATCCTCGATCTTCCTGCGAACGCTGTTGAATTCCTTTGTGTAGTCCAGTTCGCTTGTGGAACCGCTTCCTCCGCCGTAGTTGGGTCCGCTGTTGGAGGTGGATGCCTTAAATCCCGTTCCGCCGCCTTCGCCGTCTGGCCCCGGGCGGTCGATGCCCATTGTGGTTCCCGTGAAGACCATCTCATACCCATCCTTATTCCGGGTGAATGACTCCGCCCCGCCTCCGATTTTGTTTCTGACGTATGCGTCAATGGCTGCGCGCTTGAGCCGACCGATGGATTCGTCTAGGTCGTCGTACTTCTCGTTTTCGCTCATTGTTTCTCCTTTGGGTTGTGGCGCGGTGTGCGCGGGTCTGGATTGGTTTCGTTGTGGACCGAATTCAAGTAGGATGCCGCTCGAACGGTGTGTCGCTCAAAACGACGGGTGGACAGGTATGTTATGAGGGCCGCTTGCATGTCGTCGACCCTTGTGGTCGGTTGGCGTCGCGGCACTGAGTGCAGGCGTGAAAGCGGAGCTCGCTGCGTTAAACCATTGCGGTTTAACCGCGCAAATCCGCGGATTTTCAGTTGTGCGAATCGAAGTTATGAGTATTTTGACGTAGACGGTGATTCCCGGTTCCGAGATTCATCTGCCCGACGATCTTTAGCCTACGATGCAGTCGAGGCAGTTGCAAGGACTTGCACTCTACTGTGGGCTGTTTCACTTTTCTTCAAATAGTCGTCCCATGCTTCTTTGCTTCCTGCTTGCGGTCGGTTGGGTGCAAGGATGCGATCCGGCCGGGGCGGTCTCCGTTGCGGCAGGCGGCGGTCGTGGCTTTTTGGGGTCTGGGGGTTTCGAGGTCGCGAAGCGTTTCAGCGGCGAGGCCTTAGGGTGTGGGGCGAGGCGTCCGCGAAAGGCTTCGCGGTCGCGGAAAAGCCCCCGAGGCCCGGCCTCGGGGGCTGTGAAAGGTTTCGACGCGACGGGGTTTAGGAGTCTTCGTGGACTGTCACCGCGTATCCGTCGGGGTCAAGGAAGGTGAAGGTCAGTCCAAAAGGGCCTGGGGTCGGTTCGCTCAGGGTCGGCGTTCCAGCCGCTGTGAGCGAACTGTGCAGCTCGCGTGCGTCGTCGCAGCGAAGCCAGAGTGCAACGCCAAGGCCGGGGCGTGGGGCCGCTTGGTCGAGGTCTACGCCGGGCAGGGGTGCGCGGACGGCAAAGGGGATCGGCGCGGTGGCGAAGACGACGGCGGCTTTCGGTGAAGACGGGGCGCGGAGAAGTCCGAGCTTCGTCTCGTAGAAGCGCGCCGAGCGCTCGAGGTCGCGAACCTGCAGTGCGATGAAATCCGGTCCTGTGACGGTCATGTTTCTCCTCTGTTCATGGGCGGTTTTATGCGTCTGTTTTGTGGACACAAACCCAATGTCAGTATTCTGACATTAAAAAGAGTATGTCAGAATACTGCTATGGGTCAAGGGGCGGTCGAAGCTGGCTGGAAGTCTGAAGTCGTTTCAGGCCCTCGAAACCGGTTGAAGGCGCTGAAAATGGTTTGAGGGAGGTTCGAAAGTGGGTCAAGAAGGGGTTCGAGTATGACTCAAAATGGCGATCCGAGGCAGTTTCTCGGTTACAAACTCAAAGAGCTGCAAACTGCGCTGAGGGCTCGCATGGACGAAGCGCTTCGTCCGATGGGGCTGACCGCGCCCCAGTATGCCTGCCTTGAATTGCTCCACAGGGATCCCGGAGCCTCCGCTTCCGATCTGGCGCGCGGCGCATTCGTCGCGCGCCAGACGATGAGCTCGCTTCTTCGCGGCGTCGTCGATCGAGGGTTGGCCGAACGCGCGGAGCGCGCTCCTGAGGGGCGGGCATTGCCTCTCCGGCTTACAGAGAAAGGGCAGGCACTGCTCAAACGCGCGTCCGGGGAGGTTGCCCGGATCGAAAGGCAGATGACGTCCGGTTTTGACGGCGATCGGCTCGCCCGCTTGCGGGAGGATCTGTCCGCATGCGTCGAGGCGTTGACGGAGAGAGGGGATTCGTTGCCCGCAGACTGATCTTGGCCCTGGGCGACGGCGGGAGGCGGCCCACGTCAAGCCGGGTCGGCGTCGAACGTCGCCGCCCCGCGCGGTCGAACTCAGACGAGGCCGCGGTTCTCCGCATAAAAGTCGGCAAGATGGCGAACGCCGGTTGCGGACCCGACGCAGTCGTGCAGCATGTTCCACGTCGCGAAACGGGCGGCGTCCGCCAGGCGTCTGCTGAACAGCGACGTCAGCCCCAGCGCGGGCGGAAGGATCCACGTCGGAATTTTGCCCACGCGCGGCTGTTTCTCCATGGCTGCAAGAGCTGTTCGCGCCAACTCGTCCCATGTGAAGACGTCGGGTCCGCCGACGTCCCACGATCCCTTCTCGCCCTTTTCCATGAGGTCGCATATGCAAACTGCGAGGTCCGCCCCGTGGATCGGGTTGAGACGGATGGCTGGGTCGAATATGTGCACCTTGCCCCGCTTGGCCATCTTCAAAACCGACATCATGTCGGAAAAGTACGCCGACGGATTGACGATCTGAGAGACGACGCCGGCTCTTTTCAAGGCTCGCGCGAAAGCGGTTTTGGCCCGCGTGAGCTTGGCCGGGCATGCCTCCCCGCCAAGGACGTTGACGTACGTGAACGAGGCGGCGCCGTGACGCAGGGCCGAGGCGAGAATGGCGCGGTTGGCGAGGTTGTCGATCTGCCACGGGTCGGCTTTCTGCCGCGTCACACCCAGGGCCGAGACGACTTGGGCGGCGCCCTTTGCGAGGTCTTTGGCGAAGTCGGGTTCGGTGACGTCGCCGACGGCCCATTCTTCGACGAGCCCCTCCAAGGACGGCGACTTCCAGGGCCCCTCCTTTTCGGCCCGCGCCCTGTCGCGCACGGCTGCTCGCACGCGACGGCCGCGGCGGTGGAGCTCCTCGACGATGTGGCGGCCGAGGTAGCCGGTTGCTCCGGCAACGAGAACTGTGGACGTTGTTCTTCCTTTCGCATCTTTGCGCTCGTTTTCGCGTCGCTGAGTCGGCCCCGTCAGCCTTGCTCTTTCCTTCCGTCTGGCTGTTTGTTCCGTCCCAGTGGGTTTGGCGCGGATGTGTCAAGCGATCGCGCGGCCGGTCCTTGCGGGAATAAAGGGGTCAAGGGGCCTGCTGAACGGTTGCTTCCCGCAGGCTTCGTCGAAGTTCGGCTGCGCGAACGCCTGAAACCAGGCTAGCGTTTATGGACAATGTTGTCCACGAACTTGGGGCAGGGAAATCGGGACGGCACAGGGAACAGCGCAGAGAAAGGAATCGAGACAATGAATCACGCACAACGTTCGGCGGCCGAGCGCGAGCTGCGGCGTCGCCGAGCGCTCGGGCCAGCACTGAGTAGAGCCAAACATGGGAGCGGCGCCGAGCATAGGCGTAATGGAGGCGAGCATAGGCCTATTGGCGCCGAGCATAAGCGTAATGGAGGCGAGCAATGGGCGCGGTCAAGCCGCGAACATGGGCGTCATGAGGGGGCCCCGAGCACTCGCGTCATGAGAATGCGGCTGAGCCCGCGTCCGTCAACGGAGCCGGCGGCCTGCGAGGCCATCCAGCGGTCGAGCGCAATGGCGATGCTCCACATCAGTTCGACGTGAAGGCTCACGGGGATTTCGCGATCGAGCACGCCGAGCGCCCGCCCGGCTCGGACAGCGTGCTCGCACCACTGCCTGGCCGCCCTGCCAAAATCGACGCGGGCGGCGCATTCCGGAGCGTCCGGCATGTGGAAAAGGCGCGGGATCGTCGAGATGTCTTGGTCTGCGCCGGCTTCTTCAAGATCGTCGAGGAACCCGAGAATCGAGGGCCAGAACGACTCTGCGTCCAGCGAATCGACGTCGGGCACTCGCACCCTTTCGGCCAGGCGCGCCAGGCCGTCGGAGAATGCCGCTTCGAACAGGGCGGCCTTGCCGCCGAAAAAATAATAGAAGGAGCTGCGCGGAAACTCGGCGGCGGAGAGGATCTCGCTCAGCGAGGCTCCGGTGTATCCGCAGTGCACAAAGTGCGCGCGAGCCTGCCGCATGAGTCTGTCGCGCCGTCCGGCTTCGATGGGTTTGCGAGGTCTGGCCATGTCTCACCCCGTCTCAATTCCCCGCGGCTTGTCTCGGCTCGAGCCCTCGCCGCATTGCCGAAGGTTCGAGCCGGTCGGCTCACAGTTCCGCGAGCTTGGCCTCCACCTGGCTCAGACTCGGATTGGTCAGCGCGCTGCCGTCCTCGAACTCGAGGGTGGGAACGGTGCGGTTCCCGCCGTTGAACGACATGACGCGCTCGGCTGCCACAGGGTCCTTTTCGACGTCGACCTCGTCGTAGGCTATCCCCGCTTTGTCCAATTGGCGCTTGAGGTTCTTGCAGTAGCCGCACCACGTGGTCGTGTACATTTTGAATTGTGCCATGACGCAAGTTTAGGTCCGTCTGCGCGCCGCTTCGCACCTGCGGGGCTCTTGTTCGCGAACGGCGGGAACGGGAATGGACGACGTCGGCGATCCGGGGAATCTGCCGTTCCGGAAAGTGTCGGAGGGACGTGCCAGACTTGAACCATGGAATCGGCGGACGAATTGCTCGAGCACCTCGATCCGGAGCAGCGTGAAGTCGCCACGCGCTTCGGAGTTCCACTGTGTGTGCGTGCGGGGGCCGGAACGGGGAAGACGCGCGCGATAACGTACCGGATCGCATATGCCGCGCGGGCGGGGATCCTCGACCCTCGAAACGTCATGGCCCTCACGTTTACGTCGCGTGCCGCGGGGGAGCTGCGTTCGCGCCTGCGCGATCTCGGCGTGCGAGGGGCGTCGGCCCACACTTTTCATGCCGCGGCCCTGCGTCAGCTCGGTTATTTTTGGGGGACGGCGATCGGCGGCGCCGTCCCGCCGATCGCGGAGAACAAGCTTTCCATGGTCGCGCAGGCCGCCGGCCAGCTCGGCATGACGACCGATTCGGTCTCGTTGCGGGACATGGCTTCCGAGATCGAATGGTCGCGCGTCAGCCTCGTGACCCCCGACGATTACCCAGACCGGGCCCGGAGCCTTCAGCGGGATCAGGCCGCTGGCTATCCTGCAGAAGAAATCGCTCGGCTCATACGGGCCTACGAGGATGTTAAACAGAATCGGGGAGTCATCGATTTTGAGGACGTCCTGCTGTTGCTCATCGGCATTCTCATCGACCGTCCCGACGTCGCCCGCATGGTGCGCGACCAGTACCGCCACTTCGTCGTCGACGAGTATCAGGACGTCTCCCCGCTCCAGCACAGGCTGCTGCAGCTGTGGATGGGCGAGCGCCGCGACCTGTGCGTGGTGGGCGACGTCTCCCAGACCATCTACTCCTTCGCGGGGGCCTCCTCCCGTTACCTGGCTGATTTTGCGCGAGAGTTTCGGGGCGCCCAGATTCTCGAGCTCATCCGGGACTATCGTTCCAGCCCCCAGATCGTCGCGTGCGCCAACGAGGTCATCGCGCCCGACGCCTCGAAAGGCGCCGTCAGGCTCATCTCGCAGCTGCCCTCGTCGGTTCCGGTCGTCTTCAAGGAGTACGGGGACGACGTCGAAGAAGCCGAAGCCGTGGCCGCCGAGATTCTCCAGCTGCGCGAAAAGGGAGTGGGACTCGCTGACATCGCCGTCCTCTACCGGACGAATGCCCAGTCGGCAGAGTTCGAGGCTGCCCTGGGGCGGGCCGGCGTCGATTACTCCATTCGCGGGTCCGAGCGTTTCTTTTCCAGGCGCGAAGTGCGCGAAGCGATGGTGGGCATGCGCGCAGCCGCCCGGGCGGAAGCTGGCGGGGCGCTTGCAGACGACGTCAAGGCGGTGCTCATGCAACGCGGGTGGCGCGAACAGCCGCCGGAAGGCGCGGGCGCCGCGCGCGAAAGATGGTCCGCGCTGGCCGCGTTGCTCAAGATGGCTGAAGAAATGGAGCGGGCTCGCGGCGCGGGGATGGCCGAGTTCGTCGCCGAGCTTGAGGAACGGGCGCAGATTCAGGCTGCGCCCGAGACCGATTCAGTGACGCTCGCCTCTCTCCACTCGGCGAAGGGCCTCGAGTGGCACGCCGTCTTTCTGGTGGGCATGAGCGAGGGCCTCATGCCAATTTCCCTGGCCAAGGGCGAGGATGCGATAGACGAAGAGCGGCGTCTCATGTATGTGGGCATCACACGCGCCAAGCAGTGCCTCCAGATTTCCTACGCCAAGGGCAACGGGCAGCGATCCACCCGAAAAATGTCGCGTTTTCTGCAGGGGACGTGGCCTCGGCCAAGCGAGCCCGTTTCCCGCGCGACGAGCTACAGGGAGCGCAAAGCGGCAGCGGCGCGACAATTCGCGGCCGAACATGAAGACGACGTTCCTCTTTTTGAAGCGCTCGTCGAATGGAGGCTCGAGGCATCGCGGCGCATAGACAAACCCGCATACGTCATCCTCCACGATTCGACGCTTCGCGCCGTCGCCGTCGCCAAACCCGCGACGCTCGCCCAGTTGGGGAAGATCCGGGGCATAGGCGCCTCAAAACTCGCCGAATGGGGGGAGGAGATCCTCGGGGTCGTCGCCCAGTCGGGTTCCGGTCGGTGAGGTGCCCGAGGCGTTGGGCGCCGGCCCCGCCTCCCCGTTGGCCGCGGCAGCCGCCTCGAAGCAGGACCTGGAACTCGCCTTGACGCTGCGCTCTGCATTCGCTCCGACGCCGTTCGCCTCGAAATCGAATTCGCCGTCTGTTTTGTCGATTTTGCCCAGGAGAAGGGAGTGCGCGCTGCACGGGCACGCCGGGTGCGCGACGACGGCCACTTGGCGGGGCGCCGCCGTGCCGCGAGGCACCCTCCACTGAGCCTCTCGCAGACTGTTGCCGTCGCCCGTCAGAAAGCCCAAAATGCAGCGGACGGCCAGATCGCAAGCAAGGTTCCTGACATTCGTCGGGGCGACGATCGGCTTGGCGAAAACGGCCTGGGGTGCGAGGTTGACCCAGGCCGGATCGGCTTCGCACCGCGCTTCGTACACGCAGCCGGCGCAGGCGTTCTCGCCCGGTTCGACCAGCGGACCGATGCAGGCATCGACCTCCTCGACCCACGCGAGAAGGTGGGGGACGCCTCGCCCGCACAGATCGCCTGTTGCGCTGGGATCGATGAGGCGCGAGCCGGTGACGACGGCGACGTCGGGAGTCCCGCTTGTGCGAATCTCGACGGAGGCAGAACGCAACGCGGTCAGGAAAGCCTGAGCTCGCGGCATCCCGAGCCGCTTCGCGAGGGCCGGATGATCCTCCTGTCCCACCGTCCCCATGTTTGGGCTGAAGACGATCGCGCCCACTCCCGCCTCGGCGAGAGCCAACGCTATGGACACGCCAAGGGCATCGAGGTTTGTCAGCTGCACGCATGTTCCGGACAGACTCCGGGGCGGCTGCGCGAGGACGGCCGCGCGATCAAGCATGTCGAGGATTTCAGTGCGGCGCGCAGGCGCGATGTGCATTCGATGCGCCGAAGACTCAACCTCGGTTGCCGACAATGGGCGCGAAAGGGCGGCGACGAAATCCTGCTCGGTTCGATTGAGCCCGCCTACCGTCACGCCCGTGCGGGGATCAAGGCCGATCTGCAGGGTGTCGCGGTCGCGCCAGAACACTCCGAGGCCCTCGCGAATGTGAAAGACCCTTTCCATGGGCTAAAGCTACCGTTATCCCAGATTTCCACCGCAGAGTTATGCACAGGCGTTATCAGTCTTTGCGAGAGCTTTGTCGACGGCGGTTGGCGTCGCATGGGTGCAGTGGAAACTCTTAGGCTTTGAATGGCACGGAGATCACTCGGCTTCAGTCGGCGGATCGTCCTCGCCCAAAAGCTCGGCGAGGAAGGCGTCAAGCTCCTCCGCCACGGCGGGGGAGGGCCCCGACGAATCGAAGAACGCGTCAGGATCCTCTATAGCCTCGCTGGTCGGAAGCAGATCGGGATGCTTCCACAGTCCGTCGCGGCCCTCGGCGCCGAGCTTGGCGTAGGCGACCTCCCAAAAACGCTGGGCCTCGCGATTGGCGCGCGGCCGGATGTGAAGACCGACGAGCGGCCCGAACACCCGTTGGGCGGGCGAGCTGACAGCCGCGCGCCTGCCGAACATTTCGCCCAGCGCCACGGCATGGGGCAGCTGCGCCGAGGCGACCTGTAGGGAGACCGCGCTCACCCATCCCTCGACGAGGGAAAGCAGGTGCTCCAATTGCGCCAGGGCGGCCGACTGACTCTCGGTGGGCTTGCTGGAGAAGACTTTCGACAGGTCAAACTCTTGGAGCTTTTGGGGGTCGAAGCCGGTCTCGCGGACCTGCTCTTCCATCGAGCTCATGTCGATCTGAATTTCGCGAGCATAGGCGGCCACGGCGTCGAGGACGCGCGGACGCAGCCAGGGAACCTTCGAGTACAGCCGCGCAACGGCCTGCTCGCGTATTGCAACGAACATGCGGACTTCCTCCTCGGGCGCGTCCAGGCCTTCGGCGAAGTCGGAGACGTTCGAGGGAACGAGTGCGGCCGTGTGCCCTTCGACCAACGGCAGGCCGGCGTCGGCGGTGCCGAAGCACACGGTGGAAAGCTCGGCCATGCCCCGTCCGTACTGGAGACCCATGACGGCGGAGATCAGATTTCGCATGCCGGGAAGGGACTCGGAGTCGCCGAGAACCGAATGGAATTCCTCGGGGATGTTCCCAAGCTGGCCGAGAATGGCATGGATGAAGGCGCGCCCGACGTTCTCGGCGACCGGCTCGGTCAGCCTCTTGAACGTGGGAAGCGAATGGGCGAGCCAATCCAGCCGGCTCCACGCCTGGTTCGGGCCGGTGCAAGGATCGACGTCGACGGCGGGGTCCAACCACAAGGAAGCGACGGAAAGTGCCTCCCGCGCCCGTTCGCCTTCCGCGGAACTGAGGGAGTCATAGTGCTCGTTCTGGATCTGATAGCGCGCCGCCTTCTCGGCGATGCTCCAATCCACGGGACCGTCGCCGGAAGAGCCGAGCATGGACCTGACCTGATTCATGACGGCTGTTACGTCTAGGTTTTCCATGCCTTGCAGGGCCGCTGCGGGATTGACCCCCGACTCGCGCATCTGCTCAATGATGCGTTCGGCGGTTTCGTCTCCCATCACAGCCCGGAGCATTTCCATCCACTGGTCGGGGTCTTGCGGCAGTTCGTTCTCACTCACGTTGGGCACCTCTCATCCACTGGCTCAAGTTTATTTGTTCGACGTCGAATATGGTGCGGCTGTCCGCCGAGGGCTAAGACCATGCGCCGCGAGCGCACGACCGCCGCCCGAACGCGGCCTGCGCAGTGCAAAGACCCCGCACAGTGCAGGGGCATTGCACGCAGACGGCGCCCGCGTATGCGAAGACGCGCTCGTTGGGCCGGTGGTCGGGTTTTGACGCTTGGCCTCTCCGCGTATGCGAGGACGCGCCGTTCTTTGAGGAGGTGTTTGAAGATGTGTGGCCGGCCTCTCTGCGCATGCGAAGACGCGCCTCCCTCGGGCATGATAGACGAGTGAATCCAACACGCAGACGCCTCGTTTCCGGAGGGGCATTCGCTTTGCTCGCCGTCATAGGGCTCGTCATGCCCAGCGCCTACGTCGTCGAGACAGCCGGCCCGGCCATCGACGTCGCCGGGAAGTACCAGGGCAAGCAGCTCGTCACGCTTTCGGGCGCCAAGACGTACACTTCTTCGACGAAACTTTTCATGACGACGGTCAGCTCGTACGGAACCGCCGACAACGGGGTTCCCTCCGCCCAGGTGTTCGCTTCGCTCTTCGCGCCGGACATGCAGGCCGTCCCGGTGCGGGCTCTCTACTCTGAGAACGAGACGTCCAGCGACGTCGACAAGAAGAACGCCGCTCTCATGACTGACTCTCAGGACAACGCGGCCGTCGTCGCCCTGGGGAAGACGGGCCACACCGTCGCGATGAGACTCGTGGTGGCAGGCGTGCCGAAAAGCTCCCGCGCGTCCGGCAAGCTCGCCAAGGGGGACGTTCTCACCTCGATCTCGGCCGCAGGGCAGAAGACCGAGATACGGACGTATTCCGATATGGTCCAACGGCTGGCCAAGATCGCGCCGGGAACGACAGTCACGGTGGGATTCGCCCGCGACGGAAAAGAAAAGACGGCCGAGATCGTCACGGCGGCGCACGAGGCCGACGCAACCGGCTGGACCCATCCCGGCTCCAAGCTCGGCGTCTACCTTTCAAGCAAGAACCTCAAGTACCCGGTGAAGGTCAACTACGGCGTCGAACAGATCGGAGGCCCCTCGGCCGGATTGATGTTCAGCCTCGCCATCTACGACGACCTGACTCCTGGTTCGCTGGGCGGCGACAAGGTGATCGCGGGCACCGGAACGATGTCGATGGGCGGCGACGTCGGCCCGATCGGCGGCATCCAGCACAAGCTCGTCGGGGCTTCGCAGAAGGGAGCGAAGCATTTCCTCGCGCCCGCGGAAAACTGCGCCGAGACGGTCGGGTACGAGCCGAAGGGGATGAAGGTCTACTCCGTGCGCACCTTCGACGAGGCGGTCAAGGCGGTCCAGGCCATCGGCGCGGGCAAAACCTCGGATTTGCAGACGTGCCGCGACGTCGTCGCCAAATCTCCGAAAAAGTGAGGAGCTGAAAGTTCCGAAGAAGCGACGGGTTGGGCGCTCCGCGGAAAACTAGGAGCTCTGAAAGCGGAAAGCGGCAGGCCGAGTCCCTTGGAAGGCGACGCGCCCGAACGCGGAAAGCGACGCGCCTGCAAGGAGGGCGTGGCCGCTCGTCAAGCGTCGCGGGTCGCTCGTCGAGCGTCGCGGGTTACTCGGCGAACGTCGCCAGGAGAGCCTCAACCATCTCGGGAACCAAATCGGCGCCGGAGATCGCCTCGGCCTGAGAATCGTGCGAGCGCAGCCTGATTGTGCACCAGCTTTCGCCGTTGCGAAGAACGCCGACGACCATCCTTATGTCCTCGCGGCGAGGGTCGGCGGCGACGAAACGCCGGGCCTCTTCCGCGTCGTCGGGAATCTCGGCCTCCGCCTCGGGCGGAAGCGTCACGCGTTCAAGGCTGATCGCCGCGCCGTCGACGGCGTCGGGCCAGGCGAGCCTGCCAAGCAGCTCGTCGATCGAGTCCGAGCTGGGAAGCCCCTCCTGCTCAATGGACAGCAGGCCCGTGGCGTCGGCCGGCAGTTCCGCGGCCAGGGTTGAATTGACGGCCATCGCCGCTTCCGCGTCGACGAGGGAAAAGACGCGAACCGGCCCGTCCCATCCGTCTGCGGCGACGTAGGCTTCGATCTCTTTGACTGCTTGTTCGATTTCACTCACGCCACAAGTGTGCCACGGGCGCACCGCAGCCGACGTCGCCCCGCCCCAAGGCGCCGCCCGCATTGAACTGCAGGCGAGGTTCGCGTTCGCTGCGGGCGTTGGTAGGATTGCAACCAAGCCGTGCGTCGTCTTCTCTGCCGACACGAGGATGGCTGACCCTGGGAATCCCACCGGGCCCTGTGTTTCTTTTGATGCGTCAAAGGGCGTCGTTCCGGGCCGAATCGGGCGTCGAAGGCCTCGAGCGTCTGGGAATGTCGCCGCGCATCGGCTAGTTTTGGAATAGCGCGGTCGACCGACCGCGGAGTCGAAACACGTGAGGCGAAGTTGTCCGCTACAAGCATTAACCCCAGTCCCTCCAAGGACGGCGGCCGAAGCCGGTCGGTCGGCGTTTTCGTGCCGACCCTCGTCGTCCTTGCCGTCCTCTTGGCCGGCCTTGTCGTCTTCGCCAATGTGTGGACAGATGTGCAGTGGTATTCCCAGCTGAAAGCCGCCAAGGTCTTCTGGACCCAATGGGGGTGGGCCATCGCCCTCGGCACGTTCGGAACACTCCTTGTGGGCCTGTCTGCCTTCGTCAACCACATCGTCGCCCGAACAGGGGAAAAAACGGCCGTTCGAAAGGGAATAGACCAGTATCGCCAGCAGATAGAGGCGCACCCGTGGCTGGCCCGCCTCTTCGTTCCGCTCGCCCTGGGAATTGTCTTCGGCGCTCAGCTCGGCAGCCAATGGCGCACCTACGTTCTGTGGCTTCACCGCACGCCTTTCGGTCAGAAGGACGCAGAATTCGGCAATGACGTGAGCTTTTACGTTTTCACCCTTCCGGTTCTGCAATCGCTCCTTGCACTTTCGGTCACGCTTCTCGCCGTCGGCGCGGTGGTGGCCATCGTCAGCCATTATCTTTACGGCGGGATTTCCTCCGACGGCTCGAAGGTCGTCCTCACCTCTCGCGTCCGGGTCCACTTCGGCGTGCTCGGAGCGCTCGCGGCGCTTGTCGTGGCCGGCTTCCTTTGGCTTCGTCGGTACAACATGCTTCTTGCCAACAACGAGAAGTTTTCCGGCGCCTCCTTCACGGACATCAACGCCTCCCTTCCCGGCATCACGATCTTGTCGCTGGCCGCGGTGCTCATCGCCGGCCTTTTCGTTCTCGCGGCAGTCAAGGGGCTGTGGAAGTTCACGGTCATCGGAATCGCCGTCACGGCCGTGGCGGGCCTTGTCGTCACGACGGCGATTCCCTACTTCGTCCAGCGCTTCCAGGTGGTCCCGAACGCCGCCGAGAAGGAATCGACCTTCATACAGCGCAACATCAACGCCACCCTCGCCGCCTACGGCCTCGACAACGTGAAGAAGAGCGGATATAAGGCGCAGACCGACGCCGCCGCGGGCCAGCTCCGTTCCGACGCCGAGACCACGGCGCAGATCCGCGTTCTCGACCCCAATATCATCTCGCCGACCTTTACCCAGCTCCAGCGCAACAGGCCGTACTACTCCTTCGATCAGCAGCTCTCCGTGGACCGCTACACGATCAAGGACACTCCGCGCGACACGGTCATCTCCGTTCGCGAGCTCAACCTCAGCGGGCTTTCGGAGGGGCAGCGTACGTGGGTCAACGACCACACCGTCTACACCCATGGTTTCGGCGTCGTCTCGGCTTACGGCAACACGACGACGTCGGACGGCGAACCGTCCTTCTTCCAGCAAGGCATCCCCTCGACGGGCGAACTCGGCAAGTACGAGCCGCGCGTCTACTTCGGAAAGTCTTCGCCCGACTATTCCGTGGTCGGTGCACCGAAGGGAACGACGCCGTGGGAGCTCGACTATCCGACCGGCGGGTCGAAGAACGGAGTCAAGTCCACAACATATGCCGGCGACGGCGGCCCGAAGATCGGCAACGCCTTCTCCAAGCTCATGTTCGCCATCAAATTCCGCGACACGGACCTGTTCTTCTCCGACCGCGTCACGAAGGACTCGCAGATCCTCTACGACCGCGATCCCCGTGTGAGAGTTTCCAAGGTTGCGCCCTATCTGACCTTGGATTCGAGGGTCTACCCCGCCGTCGTCGACATGGACGGCAACCCCAAGACGCCCAAGCGCCTCGTGTGGATCCTCGACGGGTACACGACCACCAACCAGTACCCGTACTCGGCCCGTCAATCCTTGAACGAGGCCACGGTGGACGCGAAGTCCAAGGGCGCAGGCCAGTACGGGGAGTCTCCCGAGCAGGTCAACTACATACGCAACTCGGTCAAGGCGGTTGTGGACGCCTACGACGGATCCGTCAAGCTCTACCAGTGGGACAAGAAGGACCCGATCGTCAACGCGTGGTCGAAGGTTTTCCCGGGAACGCTGACTCCCATGTCGAAGATGTCGGGCGATCTGATGTCCCACATGCGCTACCCGGAAGATATGTTTAAGGTCCAGCGCACGCTCTTGTCTCGCTACCACGTGACCAACGCCAAGGAATTCTATTCGGGAGGGGACTTCTGGGACGTTCCGCAGGAGCCGACGGCGCCCAAGGGCTCGACGGAGGATCAGCCCCCGTACTACCTGACTCTCCAGATGCCCGGCCAGGACAAGGCGCAGTTCTCGCTTTCCACGGGATTCATCTTGGGCGGAGCGGACAAGCAAAATGTCATGACGGGATTCTTGGCGGTGGATTCGGAAGCCGGCAGCGAACCCGGCAAGGTTCGCAAGGGGTACGGGCAATTGAGGTTGATAGAGCTACCGAGGGACGTGACGGTACCCGGCCCAGGCCAGGCGGAGAACAACTTCCTGACAGACTCGAAGGTCTCGACTACCCTCAACCTTCTCAAACAGGGAGGGACGCAGGTCATCATGGGCAACCTTCTGACGTTGCCAATAGGCGGCGGGCTCCTGTACGTCCAACCTGTCTACGTCCAGGCATCTAAGACGAGCGGAAGCACCTCCTACCCGATCGCGCAGTACGTGCTGACGACCTTCGGCAAGGGAAGCAAGATTGGATTTGCGCCGACGCTCGAAGAGTCGCTCAACCAGACCTTCGGCGGTGATTCCGGTGCGCAGGCCGGCGACGCGAACGTTTCCGGGCACAAGGAGGCTCCGTCGGCGGATTCGAACAACAAACCGAAGGCAGATTCGAGCGCCTCGCCGAGCCCGAGCGGCTCTCCTTCGGCTTCGCCTAGCTCGCCCAGCGCGTCGCCGAGCGGGGGAGGGGCGACGCCGGCCGACGAGCTTCAGTCCGCGTTGAGCGACGCTCAGAAGGCAATGGAAGAGTCGAATTCGGCGATGAAGGAAGGCAACTGGTCGGCCTATGGCGAGGCGCAGAAGAAGCTGCAGAGTGCGCTTGAGCGCGCCGTCAAAGCTCGCCGAGAAACGGAGGGCGGCAAGTAGCGGTGGGCATCGCCTATGCGGCGGGCATCGCATCGCCTATGCGACCGAACTGGGGCGGGGCGGAGCCTGTAGCATACGCCCTGCCCTCAACGTGACACCTCACACTCCCGCCCTCCTTGCTAGCGGGCTTGGAACGTCGGTAGACTAGACGGGCCGACGCGGGGTGGAGCAGTTCGGTAGCTCGCCGGGCTCATAACCCGGAGGTCGTAGGTTCAAATCCTGCCCCCGCCACAGACAAAGGCCCGGACCCGCTGCGGTCCGGGCCTTTCCCACGCCCCGACGACGCGCTTCTCGTTTGAACTGCCGGATGAATCAGGCTTCTCCTGGTCTAAGAAGATTCCGGCAGCGCTCTTGAACGCGCGAAATTAGATCACGTAATTACTCCTGCTAAATGCTCTATTACTTACTATTATTTCTGTTATGAGTCTCAAGCATTCCGGATCCCAAAGCGTTCGTCGCGATGCCCCTTCGGCTGCGGTTTTGGATGTTTTCGTCGTGTGGCATCCGAACGACTTAGACGGTGCCGATGTTTGCTCCACGCTTTTTGAGCACTATCACTCCGATTCTTTTTCAGGGTTGGCGGGCAGCGCTGTCGAAGTGTATGGCCGCTCGCTCCCTATGCCAGGCGGAAATGGTAATCTTCTTCCGATCGTCACGCCCAATGGAATTATAGGAGAGGAACGATTCTCGGCGCAGTCAGAAAACGCGCCGTTTTGTGTTGTGCTGCCGGTTGTTGGCAGGAATCTCGTACAAGCGTCCTTGGACGTCGGCTCACCGTGGGCTCGATACCTCGAAAGTGCCGTAAGACTCCGTGAAATGAATGCAGACAAGAAGACACAAACTCTTATTTTGCCTGTTCTTCCTGCTGTTTCGCCCGACTATTCAAATGCTCCCATTGTTGGCCGTCTCATGGGGAGGCAAGGCGTCAACCAGGGATACATTGAGTGTCTTCGAACCTCTAGTGAGGAGTCTTTCCCTGCCGCGAAAGGAGAATTGGCGAGAGATCTCGGGCAGGCAGTTATCCAAGGTCTTCTTCGTGACTCAAAGTTGTCCGATCGTTTGACAATATTCGTTTCACACGCCCGCTCGGACGCTCCCCGCGAAGATCAATTTGGAACGATGCCCACAGGCCCCGTCGCCAAGGTTGAGGCTGTGGCAAAAAAGACGAAACTGGCAACTTTCGTCGATGTTCACGACCTTCAAGCAGGAGTTGATTGGGACAGCGAAATCCGTGAGCGCGCTCGAAGAAGTGCGCTGCTTATGGTGCGAACAGATGCATATGCGAGCCGCGAATGGACGCAGTGGGAAGTTCTCGAGGCGAAGAAAGCGGATATGCCCATCGTCTGTCTAAGTGCGCTTTCCAATGGCGAGCAGCGTGGCTCTTTTCTTCTTGACCATGTCCCAACTGTCGCTTTTCGCGAGTCTGACATTGATAAAACCGATGCTCGGCAAGTGTACGAGGGAGATGCCGTTATTGTCTCTGCGCTCAATCGTCTGGTCGATGAGACTCTCAAGCGTGCTCTTTGGTTTCATCAAGACATTCCTTTCGCTGTCGAATGCGAGAAGGAGGCAGGCTTTGCGCAAGGACGCGAGGTTGGCATCGAAGCGAAAAGAATGAAAAACTCCAATAGCATCGGCTTCGACGCTGCACCCGCCCGTGCTCCCGAGCCTTTGATGCTTACGGCTTTCCTCGCCGAGCACAAGCAAAGATTCCCTGATGACACTCATCTTTGGCTTTTGCATCCCGATCCTCCCCTTCTTCCTCCCGAACACGAGGTCATGGTTGACTTATGCGTTCTTTCGGGGTATGAGAGAAAACACGTTCATCTGCTTACGCCTCGGACTTTCTTCGCTGCCGGGGGCACTCACGGTGATGGAGAACCGACGCTCCACACGCCCAATCTGGCTCTTCAACGTCCGCTCAGCGGCCTTATGCTCGGAATATCCATGGCTAGGAATGAAGACTTGGAGGCCCTGGGGCTGCAACCAGGCCATCTCCAGCTCGCTGTTGCGGAGGTTGCACAGATGGTGCTTTTAGCCGGCGGCGGAATCACCTATGCCGGTGCGCCTGGCACGCATGCTCCCGATCTCGCCACTCCCGTTCTCGACACCGTGAGACGCTATATCGAGACCGCGAAATTGGAGCGGCATCGCCACAATGGGACCAGCGTTGAGAATGTTGAGAGTCTTCACCCTGGTCGAATGTTCGAATTAACCGTCCCGTGCACCAGTGTTCTGACAGCGGACGTCCTTAAGCGGCTGGCAGACGCAGCCGACACGTTCGCTTCCACTGGACGAATTCAGGTTCTTGACGAGCGTGGCATTGCACAAGACGTTACAGAATCGTCGGCGTGGGAGAATCGCACTGCAGAGGAGACTTCGATGGCGTTGACACAAATTCGAAAACGCCTGCCTGAGCACTGCAACGCCAGGCTTGTCATCGGTGGGAAAACCACGCCTCGATCAAGCTTGAATCCGAAAGGTTACTCGGGCCGTCTCCCCGGGATCGTGGAGGAAGCACTTTATGCGGTGAGAGCAGGACAACCTCTTTTTATTGCCGGTGGTTTTGGCGGGGCTGCGGCTGTTCTCGCGAGTTTGCTCAGTCCCGAGGCAAAGCTTCCGATTGCGCGCGAGTCGATTGCCGCGATCGAGGCGAATTCTCAGTACAAATCGGCGATCGACGAGATTCTCGGCAGCTACGACGTCAGTCTTACAGGATTGGAGGAAACTGACAGAGTCAGAATGATGACGACGCAACGCGCTTCTGATCTTGCTGGCCTGATAGTCAAAGGACTCGCGAATCGAGACTGGGGTGCTTCTACGCAGAGCGGTTCTTCGGGAGGGCAGTGCTGATGGAAGAACTGAAGCTGTTTCTCAGTTACGTCGAAGATGACGAAGGAGAACGGATCACAGATCAATTGCATAACGCGCTTTCGGAATTGCATATCGGCTCGGTTATGGCCAAGCACAACATCAATCCAGGTGCGGACTGGGTTGAAACGATACGGAAGCATTTATGCGACAGCATCGCTCTTGTGTGTGTGGCAACCAGCGGCTATTCCAAGAGCGTCTGGGCTCAACAGGAGATTGGGTACGCGCTGGGGCGCAAATTGCCGGTTTTGTGGATCAGATACGCAAAGGATGAGGTGCCGCTCGGTTTTCTGGCTCATCAGCAGGCATTGGAACCAAAAGACGTTGCGAAACCCGCAGGGATAGCCGACGCTGTCCTTCAGTGGCTCGCTTCGAATGGTCAAACTTCTGATTTCATTGCCGACATGCTGATCTTTGCTCTGGAACAGTCGGAGTCTTATGACGATGCGCGTGCGTTAGTGAAGACTTTGGCGACGTTGAAAGGGCTGACGGGCAGTCAATGGAAGCGCGTAGAGGCCGCTGCGTCATTCAATAGACAGGTTGGCAATGCAGTGATCTGGACCAATCGCCATTCCGTCAACCCAGAAGACCAACCATCCGCTGTGGAGTGGTTGAAAACCGAACTTTCTGCGTCTCTTTCGGAAGACTCTTCTGATTAGCAGACATCTCCTTGAAGTCGAAGTCCGTATTGTCTGCGACCTAGTAGGGGATCGAGGTGTGGCCATCGTCCATGCCGACTTCCTTACGCAAGCCGCTTGGCAGCAGCAAATCACAGAAAACGTCGCATCTTGGTGAGTGCCCTGCCTCAAGGCGACGACGACCTCAAGGCCCGATTTGTCGCGGCGGTGAAGAGGTGCTTTCTCCCAGAACGCCGGCGTAGATGCGCAAATCTCGAATGGAGAGGGATCCGAAAGGCAAGCCGAAAGCCTCGGGGCGTAAAGCTTTGGCTCGGGCGCCGCGCTCGCCGCTGAGGCTTGCGCGGCGCCCGGGGCTTGCCGTTTGCCGGGTGTATGTTGTGCGTCAGGCGAGGCTTGGCGCCCGCTTTGCCCGCCTGTTATGCCCTGGCCGCGATGGATGGCGAAACTTCGACGTCGGCCCTTGGTCTCAGGCCAGCGAGGGCTGGAGGCCGAGGCTGCCGACGAGGTGGTCGCGATAGGCCTGCGAAGTGACCTCTTCCAGCCAAGCGCGGGCCGCCGCCAAGCGCTCGTCAAGCCCTAAACGTTCGATGACTTCCTCGTTGTTCTCGCCCTTGTAGAAACGGGCAAGGGCTTCGATCGCCTCTCGGGCCTGCCGTGCGTCGCGGGCCGCCTTGGCGTCCAGACGCTCGGAATACCAGGCCGAGTTCAGAATGTTCTCGCGCTCGAACTGTGCGCGGAACTCCGGGCTCGCCAAATTCCAGCCCTCGCGCGAGACGCCGTCGATCATGATCTCCAGCAGGGCCCGCAGCGGCGGCACGGCCCACTCGATGGAGCCGTCGGCCCGGTAGTGCTCCGCCACAACCTTGTGGGTGGTGACGATGACGTCCACCGAGTCGGCGAAGATCGCCTCGTCCTGCAGCTCGGGGCGCAGCATCTCCTCGGTGAAGACGATGTCGGGATGCAGGAAGATCCGGCCGAAGAAGGTCGAGGCGAATGCCCGGTTCATGCGGTAGCCGAGGCGGGAGGCGTGAACTGTGCGGCCCTCGTATTCGAAGTCCTCGATCTTCTCGAGAAAGCCCCGCTTGACGAGATTGCGGGCGTTGCGCTCCTCGACGCTCATTCGCGAGAAGATTTCGGGGATGAGCAGGGAGATGTCATGCGCCACCTTGACCTTCGGGCCGATGTAGCCGGCGGAGGACAGCCAGCCGTCGTAGCCGCTGAGGGCGTAAGACAGCAGCGCGGCGTTGAGGTCGTATATGGCCGGCAAGGCGTTGAACGGGGCCTTGGTCAGGGCGCCCTCGCTTCCGGCGCCGGTCGTCGAGGGGGACTTCCCGGTCATGGACGAGATGAACTCCATGAACAGCTCGGGAAGCTCCATGTAATGGAGGGGATTATACGCGCACAGCGGCGGCACGCCTTCTTCGGGCGGGTTGTTGCGGCGCCCCGCGGCGACGACGTCGACGCTGTGGCGCAGCGGCTTGTCCAGCGGAACGTCGCGGAAGAGGTGGTTGGACAGATCCGCCAGCGCCACGTCCTTCGGATTGGCGATGTCCGGGCGGACCTGGAGATAGCGCGGATTCTTGGTGGGCACCCCGTTCACCAGGCGCGGGTTCGCCGTGCAAACCCAGTAGGTTTCCTTGGCGGGGTCATCGGCCTTCGGCAGTTTCGCCGCGCGGTTGACCAGGTTTTGCATGGGCTCGGTGAAATGTGACAGCCCGGGGGCGTCCGCGGCCATTGCCCGGGCGTCGTCGGGCGTCAGCGGCTGGAAATTCGAGATGAAGAGGTCGGCGTCGGGGGCGGACATGTCAGATTCGGTCTGCTTGTCGTAACCGCGCACGATCGCGTCGTCGGGCCGCTGGAAGAGCAGGCTCTCGCAATTGGCCACGAACTTGCGTGAAAGCTCGGAATCCGGCGTCGATTCGAGCCCTCCGGGTGCGACGATCGAGGCGGTGATGTCGTCCTCGGTCTGAACCTTCGCGGCGGGCGAGAAATCCGGACGCAGAGAAAGGAGGCGCCAGGCTCCGTCGTTTTCGAAGCCCACACGCAGCATGTTGACTTTGATGACTTCGCCGTCCAGTCGCAGTGAGTTTCCCTTGCGGCCGTTGATGATTCCCACGGAAAAGTGGCTGCGCCAGTCCTTGCCCCAGCTGGGCTGGTAGAAGCGCTTGACGGTGAAAATAAGCTCCTTGATGTGGTCCGGGATGGATTCGAGGAAGGCGTTGTATTCGTCGGTGTACATAGACGACGGCGTCAGCAGCTTGATCACGCTTCCCAGCGAGCGACGCTCGGAAAGGATCGAGCGGTGATGCTCGCTCTTGTTCGCCGGGTCGACGAAGCGGTCGGCGTAGTTGCCGTCGAGGATTCTCTGGACGGTGTCGAAATCTTCGTCGACGTCGCCGACGTAGGCTTCGCCGAATACGAAGGCGTCGAGGAGAGACTTGGATATCTCTGACTTTCCGCCGCCTGAAACTGTGGCGGGCTTGTGCGCCTGGGTCGACCATGGAGCCGTGCCCACCAGATGCCACTGGGTGGCGTCGCCCTCGCGGTGCTTGGCGTGCACCCGATAGCCTCCGGGTGCCACGTAGGTGTTGCCCACGAGCAGCCGAATCGAGGATTCCCCGCCGTCGGGCCGCGTCCACGCGATCGTCTGGCTGCGCATGGAGTAGCGGGCCCCGCCGGGCACCAGCACCACTGTTGGGTCCTCGACGGCGACGGCCGAGCCGTCCTCGCGCACCTCGAAGCGGCCCGGGTTGCTTTCCACAACGTGTTCAAGGGTCAGGCCCTCGGGCGTGTGGACGTCGGTGAACTCTTGACCCAGGTTGTAGCGCGGGTAGGCGATGGCGCCGCCGGCGTGCTCCTCCTCGACGCAGCCGAAGAGGTTCGCCGAGTAGCCGATCTGTGTTTTCACTTCCTTCTTGCAGTAGCCGAAGTAGTTGTCCGCTACGACGGTGACGATGACGCCGCGCTCGTCCCGCGCCACGCACTTGAATGCCTTGCCTCCGTTGTAAAGCTCGTTCTCGTCTTTCCAGCACTGGCCGTCGCGGCGCTGGCGTTCGGTGGCATCCTCCCACGAGGGCAGGCCCAGCTCCTTCTTGGTCAGCTTCGTCAGATGCGGCGCGAGGACGACGCAGCCGGTGTGGCCGGTCCATGACTCCGGCGCGAGCGAGGCGTCGTTCTCGGGAAGATAGGGGTCGCCGCCGTTGCCGAAGATTCCCTCGACGAAGTCGAGATTCGAGACGAGACCGCCCGGGGCGATGAAGCGGATCTCCATCGACCGTTCGGCAGAGAAGCCGGGAACCTCGGGGACGACGATGGGACGCAGCAGCAGCGAGACAAAGCAGCGGGCGGGTTCGGCGCGGGTCGATGCCCACGGCAGGGTCAGCAGGTCGTCCGGCGCGTCGACCGCGTGGGCCAACAGCCGTGCGAAGACGTCACGGTCCACGGCGATCTTGTCATCCGGGATGGGAAGGCCGCCTTCGGCGACGTGGAAGACGCCGGCCGTTGTGCGGCGGTCGTTTCGAGGGTTGTGCAGGACGCCTCCCAGCACTTTGTAGCTCTCGACGTAGTCGGAGACGAAGCTCGTGGAATCCGCCGGGAGCGATAGCGCGCGAGCCAGACCGGGCTGGTCGAGCACGAAAGTGGAGCGCGGCAGCTGGGGAGTTTCGGCGGCGCCCTCCAAGTAGGAGTCGAGGAAGTTCTGGATGCGCTGATCGGCAGCGCAGGGGCGATGCGCCAGACGGCGAGAAAGCTCGCGCTGGCGTGCCAATATCGGGGACATGAGGCTGTCCGTCTCGCTCTGATCGACCTGCGCCAAAGCGGGAATTCCCAGAAGCTCCAAGCGCAGGGCGATGGCGGAAGCAGTGGCTGCGTCTTTAATCGTCATGATATGAGCCTAGCGAATCCGGGAGCCTCTAACCTGTTACGTTCCGCCTAGAAAGACGAAACGCACGAAGTTCGGACGTCGCCAGGCGGTGCGAAGGCCGGGCGACGCGGAACGGCGTCGTGAAAGGCCGGCGTCGTGAAAAGCCTGCGTCGTAAAAGGCCGACGTCGCGAAACCGGCTGTGATGCGGCCCTCCAAGGTTTAGGCTGGTGACATGGACAGTCAATGGCGCCAGCTGGCTCAATGGATCGGGCAATCTAATCGCATCGTCTTCTTCGGCGGCGCCGGGGTCTCGACGGAGTCCGGCATACCGGACTTTCGCGGCGCCAAAGGGTTTTTCCATCAGGATCGTGAAATCCCGATCGAGCGCGTTTTGTCCATCGACTTCTTCGAGACGCACCCGCAGGCGTATTGGGAGTGGTTTGCACAGGAAAACGCACGCGAGGGAGTCGCGCCGAATGCCGCGCACAAGTTTCTGGCGGAGCTCGAAAAGAGGGGCTCGCTTTCCGCCGTCGTCACGCAGAACATCGACGGGCTGCACCAGTCGGCGGGATCCGAGCGGATTTTCGAACTGCACGGAAATTGGTCGCGCCTGCTGTGCACGGGCTGCGGACGGCGTTTTTCGATTGCCGATTTCGACGAGGCGCGGACGGGGGCGGTTCCCCGCTGCCCTTCATGCGCCTGCGTCGTTCGGCCCGACATCGTCTTTTACGGGGAGATGCTCGGCAGCGGCGTTCTGGAGGGCGCGGTTCGGGCGATCGCCGACGCCGACATGCTGATCGTCGCCGGAACGAGCCTTGTCGTGTATCCGGCCGCCGGCCTCGTCGACTACTACGACGGCGACCGCCTTGTGCTCATGAACGCCACGCCCACCCCATACGACTCGCGGGCAAACCTCGTCATCCGCGACCCGGTGGGAAAGGTGTTCGCAGAACTCGCCCGGGCCGTCTGACCGCGGCAGTTCGGCCACGGCCCTTGGCCCGATGCCTCCGGCAAGAGTCTGGCTCGCACAAAGCCTTGACGGATCTTAAACTATTCAGTGTGAGCATCGGGCTTGGGCCGGTGCGCCGTATCTCAGGAGCCCTCCGCCAAGGCGGAGGGCTCCTCGCTTATTTCTTGGGTTTGCCCAGCTTCTATGGGTACATTGGTCAGCGAAAACGATTTTTCATTCAAGTTCGTTCGTTTTCCCGTTCAAAAGGAGGCGGTCAACCGTCATGGTCAGCCTCGCAGACATCGCCGCTGCGACAGGGTACTCGAAGGCCACCGTGTCCCGGGTTCTCAAAGGAGACCCCACGTTCACCGTGCGTGAAGAAACGCGCAGGCGCATCCTTCAAGCGGGCAACGAGATGGGGTATTCCGTGCAGGGGCGTCGCGTAGGAATTCCGCAGGACGTGGCCGTCTTAGACAACATCGACCCAGAGCGCGGGCTGCAGGACGCCTATTTCTTTGAGATCCGCGAGGCCTTGAAAGCCAAAGCCGACGAACACAACACGAAGCTCACCCCGTTTCCCGACACGCGTTCCCTCGTGGGCGCGGGCAAGAAATTCGACGGTTTCATCTCCATAGGCCCGGCGCCGCTGGCCGACGACGATTTCACGGCCCTCAGCCAGGAGCTGCCGCATGGCGTGTTCATCGACATCAATCCGGCTCCGGGGCTGTTCCACTCGGTGCGGCCGGATTTGCAGCAAACGGTTCTTGACGGGCTTGACGCGCTGATGGCGGCGGGCCGTCGTCGCATCGCCTTTGTCGGCGGAACGGGCCACATCATGGGCCGGCATTTTTACGACGAGGAGCTTCGCCATTTGGCGTACTCGAACTGGGCGCAGCGTTTGGGCCTCGACGTCGACGGCCTTTCATACGTCGGCGGCGCCTTCACCGTCGAGAACGGCCGCGGCCTGACTGCCCGGTTGATCGCGGAAAACGAGGATCGCATGCCGGATGCGATCCTCGTCGCCGCGGACCCGCTGGCCGTGGGCGCGTTGCAGGCCCTCGACGCCGCAGGCGTCCGAGTGCCTCAAGACGTCGCCGTCGTCTCCATCAACAACCAGGAGGTCTGCCAATACACCTCGCCGACGCTGACCTCGTTCGACATCGACTGCTCGGAGCTGGCGGAGTCTGCCATTCTCCTTCTCTCGGACTCGATCATCGGCCGATACTCCTCCTGCCACCACGTCCTCGTGTCGACGAAGCTCGTGGCTCGCGACAGCTTCGCCCCCGCTGGGTGAATGCGTGGCGGGTGCGGCACGGCGCCCTGCCCCAGTAGCCTCGCGGCCGGGCCCCGTGCCGCTGTTTGGCCGCCCGCATCCCGAGGCCGGGCAGACCACCCGGCCTACGCCCGGGGCCGGGGAGTTTAGATAAGCTCCAGATCGACGTCAAGCCGCAGCGGCCGGTCAGCGGCGATGTGGTATTTCTCGTGAACGGGCGACCCCCACGAGTCGTCCCCTCCGACGCCCATCTGCCCCGCGAGGAGTCGCAAATGCGTCAGCGGCGTCCTCGACGGATCGGCCAGCTCCCACTGGTGGGAGGCCTCCTCGATTTGCGCGGAAGAGTAGGGGAGCAGAGACACGTTGAGCGTCGATCCATCCGCCGCGTCAAGCGCCGCCCCTTCGGCGTCGGCCGCAGCAAGCGCCGATCCGTCGGCGACATGCTGCCTGACGCGCATTCCGTTTCCGGCGCCGTCCGTGATCTCGGCCCATCGCACGCCCCGGTGGTTCCCCGTCTCCTGGGGGACGAGGTAAGGGGCGTAGTCGCGCGCCGCGGTCGTCTCCCACACGCCGAGGCGGGCGCCCGAGGAACGGTCCGCATAGGTTTCCTCGGGGCCCAAGCCGTAATAGCGCAAATGCCTCAGCTCGCCGGGCAGAGCCCACTCGACGCCGAAGGCGGGAATCGTGGGCGCGTGCGCCTCGCCCGGATAGTCGGCGGTCAGGCGTATGCGCGCGGCCGAGTCGATCGCATAGCGCAGGGTGACCCGGCTCCTGGCCGGAGTGGCGAGTTCATAGACGTAGGCGACCGCGACGCCCCCTTCGGAGGCGTCGACGGCGACGTCGACGCACCGCGCGTAGCGACCGGCCGCCGCCCACTGCGCCCGGTCGAAGCCGTGGCCCGCGCCGCGGTCGTTGTCGGTCAGCGGCCTGAACGTCGTGATTCTGGGCGGGCGGAGCACGTACTCCCTGCCGCTTTTCGTCCACGAGACGATCCCGCCCTGGGTCCGCGAGAGCAGAGCCTCCCGCGAGCCAACTCGCAGGCCGACGTTCCAGCGCCCGACGGTGACTGCGGGGCTTGGCGCTCCGTCGGCCGGCGCCGCACCCCTTTCGTCGCCCGGCGACGGAACTGCGGTCGCCAGCCCTGCCTCAGCCGCGACGCCGTGCGCCGCCTCGCCGACGTCGCGCGTCTCTTTGGCGGCTTGCCCCGGTTTCGCGGGGACGCGCACGGTGTGCTGGCCGAAGGCGATTTCGTGCCCGGCCGGCGCCCACAGAGTCTCCTCGGCAAGGCGCACGCCGACGTCGTAGGTGAGTTCGACGCCGGGCGTCTGGCTTTCGGCGCTCGGCCATGGGATGGGAAACTCTTCGGCGTTCCCCGCCGGAACGTCGAACCGGTGCGTTTGGGACCAGACGCTAACGCCGTCTGCGAGGAGGCTGGCGACGAACTCGCAGCTTGCGGTTGAAGCAAATAGATTGTCGTTGACTACGCGCACGCCCGCGGGACTGGGGAAGAGGCGGATGTTCGAGTAAACCTGTTTGACCTCCGCCGCCTTCGGGGAGATTGAACGGTCGCCGAACAGCAGGCCGTCGCCGGAAAATTCGTAGTCGCACGGGCGGTCCGCGAAACCTCCCCCGTACTCCAAACAGCCCCGAAGCTCGCCCCGCATTTCGTCGGCGTGCTCCTTCCACAGGGCCTGGTCGATGAGGTCCCAGATGAACCCGCCCTGGTAATGCGGATACCGTTCCAGATCCGTGTACTCGAACAGGCCTCCGACGGAGTTCCCCATGGCGTGCATGTACTCGCACGAAATATAGGGCTTGTTTGGGGAGTGCGAGACATAATCCTCGATCGCGTCCGGATGGGCGTACATGCGGGATTCTATGTCGGTGACGTCGTCGTACTCGCGATTCCAGGTGACTCCCTCGTAGTGGACCGGGCGGACGGGGTCGAGCTCGTGGGCGCGGCGGTACATGCTTCGGAACACCTCGCCCCCGTAGGATTCGTTGCCCAGGGACCAGATGAGGACCGACGGATGGTTGTAGTCGCGGTGGATCATCGATTCGACGCGGTCGACGCAGGGGCCTTCCCATTCCATGCGCGATCCGGGGATTGCGGTTTCCGGCGTTGCGACGTCGCCGGGGACGTTCCACGAGCCGTGGGTCTCCAGATTGGCTTCGTCGATGAGGTAGACGCCGTAGCGGTCGGCGAGCGCGTAGAAGCGCCGGTCGTTGGGATAGTGGCTCGTGCGGATGGCGTTGATGTTGTGGCGCTTGCAAAAGACGATGTCGTCGATCATCTGCTGCTCCGTGAGGGTGCGTCCCTTGTGGCAGTCAAATTCGTGCCGGTTCACGCCCTTGAAGACGATTCTCTTCCCGTTGAGAGTCATGATTCCGTCCTCGACGGCGAACCGGCGGAATCCTATGCGCTGGGAAACGGTTTCGACGACGTCGGAGACGGCTTCGCCCGAGGACGCCGCGGCGTCCGAGGCGGCGTCCGGCCTGGTCAGCGTCAACGTGAGCGTGTACAGGGCCGGGTCTTCGGCCGACCACGGCCTGATCCCAGGAAGATCGCCCGAGGACATTCGGGTGCGGCCCTGCTGCCGCGCCGTCGATTGCCACACGACGGCGCCGGCGTCGTCCGTGAGGACCGCCCGAATGTTCCCCTGCTCCTTCGGCTCGGCGACTGCGGCGTCGATGTTGAGCGAACCGGCCCCGGCCAAGTGGTCGTAATCGGCGTTCACGCGCAGATTGTCGAGGTGCGTGCGAGGTTTGCGGGTCAAAACGACGTCGCGGAAGAGGCCGTGGAAACGCCACGAGTCTTGGTCCTCAAGCCACGAGGCGCTCGAGTGTTCGAAGCAGGCGACGGTCAGAACGTGGTCCGCGGCAGAGGGGTCGGTGTCGGCGCCCTCCCGCCCGAACAGGATGCCGGTGACGTCGAACTCGCTCGGGGTGTAGCCGTCTTCGGCGTATCCGACGAAGGCGCCGTCGAGCCACACGTATATGGCCGTCGCAAATCCCTCAAAGGCAATCGTGACGTTGCCGCCGTTCGCGGCTTCGGCGAGGGCGGGGTCCAATCGGAACTCCCTGCGGTAGAGGGCCGCGTGGTTGAGTCTGGGGATCTTCGGCGCTTGAGGGTCTTCGTGTCCGTCCCAGGGCATCTGAATGTTGACGTAGGCGGGGCGCCATCCCCCTTCGGTTTCCAGGGTCGAGGGGACGTCGATTGTTCGGAAGTTCGACGTTTGCCCGTCGGTTTTCGCGAACTCAGGGTTCTCGACGTCGATCTCGCTCGCCAGGACGGTGCGGAACGTCCAGGCGCCGGCCAGGCTCTGCGTCGGTGAGTCCGATGCGTGGTCTGAGTGGGAAGGCAGGCGATTGACGGCGAAAACGGCGGGGTCCTCAAGCCAGGAGGATTTCGCCTTGGAAGCCGACGGGGCGGAGGCCGACGCCGGGAAAGGCGCGGGCAATGAAGACGGGGCGGGGATCGGTGTAGGCATTGGGATCTACCTCCAGTGGTGCATCACGTCGTTGTCGTTAAGGTAAACCGGTTAGCTGAAAGTGTAAACCTGATCCTGTGTGCGCCGCAACGAGTTGGTTTTCTTCTGGACAAATGGGAGATTGACAGCTAAAACTAAGGTAATCTTTGTTTACCTGAATAGGTAATCGATTGTCTGTCGGCGGGGCGCGGTCGACCGCGGTCCGCTCTTCGAAGGAGAAGAAGATGTCCACTACAACCACGAAGGGGGCCCCGCGGGGAAGAATCGTCCAGCGAATCTCATACGCTGTGGGCAACCTTGGGCAGGCGGCGTTCTACAACGCGCTCAGCACCTATTTCGTCACGTACTACGCCGCCCAAACCCTGTTCTCTCACTACGGCAAGTCCGAAGCGAAAGCGCTGATCGGCATAATCACAGCCCTTGTTTTCATCATCCGCATCGCGGAGATCTTCCTCGATCCCCTGCTCGGAAACCTCATCGACAACACCAACACGCGCTTCGGCCGCTTCCGCCCGTGGCAAGTGATCGGCGGCGTCGTCTCTTCGGTCCTCATGTTCGCGATCTTCACCGGGCTGTTCGGCCTCGTAAACGTCAACAAAACCGTTTTCATCGTCGTTTTCATCATCGTCTTCATCCTGCTCGACGTCTTTTACTCGATCCGCGACATCTCCTACTGGGGAATGATCCCCGCCCTGTCGACCGAATCGCACGAGCGCGGAGTCTTCACTGCCTTGGGAATGTTCACGGGGGCGGTGGGCTACAACGGAATCACCGTCGTCGTCATCCCGATCGTCAGCTTCTTCAGCGGGCTCTTCGCGAGTTCCTCGGGGCAGACCCAGGCGGGGTGGACGGCATTCGGGGCGATCATCGCCGTCCTCGGCATCGTCACGGCGCTCGCGGTCGCCTTCGGAACCACCGAGCAGGAGAGCGCGCTGCGGGCGAAGGCGAAGAAGAACACGAATCCGTTGCAGGCCTTCGTCGCGATCGCCCGGAACGATCAGCTGCTTTGGGTGGCGCTCAGCTACCTGCTTTACGCCGTCGCCAATGTGGCCACCACGGGATTCATGCTCTATCTCTTCACATTCGTTCTGAGGATGCCCAGCGAGTATTCGATCGTCGGCGTCATCGCCTTCGTCGCGGGCTTGGCGACGACGCCGCTCTACCCGCTCATCAACCGTCGCGTGCCCCGGCGCAGTCTTTACTTGGGCGGCCTGGGCATGCTCATTGCGGCGTACGTGCTCTTTATCCTGTTCTCGAGCAACGTCGTCGTTGTATTCATCGCCCTCGTGCTGTTCTACGTCCCCGCGACGTTCATTCAGATGACGGCGATACTCTCGCTGACGGACTCGGTCGAGTACGGCCAGCTGAAGACCGGAAAGCGAGACGAGGCCGTCACGCTTTCCGTGCGGCCGATGCTCGACAAGATCGCGGGCGCGGTTTCCAACAGCATCGTCGGCTTCGTTGCGATCGCCGCCGCGATGACCAACGGGGCCGACCCCGACAGCCTCACTGCGGGCAACATCCAAACATTCAAAACGGCCGCGTTCTACGCTCCTCTCGCTTTCATCGTCCTCTCGGCCCTCACCTTCATGTTCAAGGTGACGCTGAGCGAAAAGGCCCACGAGGAAATCGTCGCTCAGCTGGAGGCCAAGCTGGGAGAGGAGGGCGATGGGGAACGCGACGAGGAAGGCAGCGCTAAGGCCGAAAAGGAAGGTTGCGTTAAGGCCGAAAAGGGGGTCTGAGGCTCGGATCCGGCAAAAGGCCGAGGCCGGCAAACGCCTCTGAGCGGGTGTTTCGGAGGGCCGCTCTCTGGGTCCCCATCGTGAACCGGCGGGTTTGACGGTGCGCGAGCCCGCCGGTTCGCCTCGCTTCAGCCTGTCGATCGGAAAGCCAGGCGCGATGGAAGAAACGGATGGAATTGCGACGGGGTTGAATTTCGGCGGCTGCCGCATGCGACGGGTACTAAAAACTGCAACTAAGCCTTGACGTCGCCGTGTTCGCGAAGGATGCTCTTCATAATTGACTACTGATTGGTAGGGGCCGCTTGGCGGTCCGGGCGGATGAAAGGTCCGGGCAAAGGGCGGCCGCGAAGGCTTGAGGAGCCCACCATGTCCAACGCATCCCATTCATCGAATCTGTTCGCGCGCATCCGTGAACGCATCGCGCGTCGAACCGGCGACATTGCCGATGGGCCCGACTGTGTCGCTCGTGGATCCGGCGGCTCACAAGTTCCTCGTCGAAAATGCGCGGGCCGCCCCGAGTGCGCAGGAATCTGTGGGCGTCTTTTCGGGGCCGTGCGCGGGAGGTCGTCGCTTCGGCGCAGCGGTCGGCCGCCCCTGCGCTTCTCTTTCCCGTACGGGCTCGGGCGCCTGCCGTCCAGACGGAGCGTCCTTCCGTCTAGGCTCGGAGCCTCGCCGTCTCGGCTCAAGGTTGCCGTTGCGGCGTCGGCCTTCTTCGTTGCCTCGGCGATTGGCGCGCAAGCCAGCGCCGGCCAGGCCGGCAAGGGATCTGCGCCATCCGGCGCCCTCGCCCTGGCCGCGGATGCGCAAGGCGCGGCGGAGGCCAATCCGGGCGGCGTCGCCCGCGATGCGGCGTCGGCCTCCCACAAAACGTCGGCCTCCCACCAGGCGTCGGCGGCCCATGCGAAGCCGGCGACCGTCCCCGCCGGGAAATACGTCGCCCTCGGGGACTCCTACGCCTCGGGTGAGGGCGTCCCTCCGTACGCCGAAGGGACCGACGAGGCGAATGGAAACCGATGCCACCGCTCGTCTTCCGCATACGCCCACCGAGTGAGCGGCCAGGCGGGCAAAACACTCGACTTCGGAGCCTGCTCCGGGGCCCGCACCGGCGACTTCTACAACGCCAAGTCCGCCTGGGGAGAGCCGGCGCAGCTTTCGCGGCTCGACGCCTCAACGGGCCTCGTGACGTTTGCGATCGGCGGCAACGACGCCGGCTTCAGCAAGGTTCTCAGCGACTGCATTGGAGGCAAGAGCCTCCTTCCGTTCGTCGCCTGCAGCACCGACCGGGCGGTGACCGGCCCAGTCGACTCCGCCATTGACGCTCTTCGAGGCAAGACGAAGAAGGAAGGCGTCCGCAGCTACGACTCGATCGCGGCGGACATTCGCTCGCGAGCCCCAAGTGCGACGGTCGTAGCAGTGGGCTATCCGCGCATTTTTCCCGCCGGCGGCGGAACGGGCGGGCCGATTCCGGGGCGCTGTCAGGGCGTGAAAAAGGTGGATCAGCGGTGGATGACGGCGAAGACCGACGAGCTCGACGCCGCCCTCAAGGCCGCCGCGCTGCGTCACGGCTTCCTGTTTGCGGACACGGCTTCCGCGTTCGACGGGCACGAGCTGTGCGGATCGAACGGATCGTGGATTCACGACATTCTCAACGACGGACGCTTCCACCCGACCCAGGCGGGCCACTCGGCCACAGCGGAGGCCGTGACGGGAACCCTGGGAGGCTTTGGCGGCCAGTCGGATTCGTCGGGTTCCGCCAAGGCAGGAAACTCCAGGGCTCGGGATGCCAAAGCGGGAGGCGCCCGGGCCGAGGGCGTCCAGGCCCGAGACGCCCAGGCTCGTAAAGAGCTCCGGGTCGCCGCGGATCGGGCGGACAATGAGCGGCCTGCAGGCGCAATCGCGGTTGAGCGCGACGGAGACCGGATGTCGCTGGACGCCTCGGCTTCGACCGACGCCGACGGGAAGGTCGTCCATGTCGATTGGTACGTCCAGCGCTCCGACGGCGGCGAAACGGTCGTGTCCGGGGCCCGGACGTCGGTCCAAATTCCCTCGGCGGAGAAAGCGACAGTGACCGCCGTCGTGACCGACGACCGCGGCATGGAAGACTTCGTCACGCGGCACGTGCCCGCAGCGAAGCAAGCTCCACGCGCTGCGAAAAGCCACGGCTCGCGGCGCCGGCAGGCCGCCCAGGCCGAAGGCGGTTACGCGGTCAAAGCCGCGACAGAATGTCCGCCGTCGTGCGAACCTTCGCGAAGCCTCCGGCGGCGAGGTTCATTGCCGTCGCCCGCATGAGGTTTTCCGCGCTCTCCCGCAGCCGTCCGAGGCCGGGGACCTCGACGTCGATGTCGAACGTTCGCGTGGCGTCGAAGGCAACCGTGACGTCGTACCCGAGGTTGCCGGCCATCCGCGCCGTCGTCTCGACGCACATGTTCGTCTGGATTCCGCAGAGCACGAGCGACTCGATGTGCGAACGGCCAAGCCACGCGTGAAGATCGGGGTTCCCGTAGAACGCCGAGTTCACGTGCTTGGAGATCGTGAGGTCGGCCTCGGCTCGGGCGACGTCCTCCTTCAGTTCGTTGCCTGGGCAATCGGGGTGGAGCGGAGAAAGCGGGTTGGGCGAGTCGTGGCGGACGACGACGAGCGGACCGAGCCGTCTCTCCGCCCATTCGTCGATGAGCTGCGAGACGTTGGCTTCGGCATGCGGATTCGCGGTCGGGCCGTAGACGCCGTGGTCGAAGCCTTTTTGAACGTCGATGACGATGAGGGCTGTGTTCTTTCCTTCCATGGCTCAAGGAAACCAGCGCCGACGCGAGGCCGACAGTGGCATGAATGCCGCCTGCCGATAAAATTCTGCCATGAAGGTGCGAGTGGTCCTTTTGCCGGGGATGCGGGGCTTTGACCTCTGTGCCGCGCTCGAGGTCTTCGGCGGCGACCGGCGCGACAGGGGAGTGCCGCTCAACGACGTCGCCGCGGTCTCTCCTTCGCCCGAACCCGAACTGGAAGGCGGCCTGCGCATCCGGGCGCTTCCGCTCCAGGAGGCCGACGGCTCCGATCTGCTCGTCATTCCTGGATTCGCCGACCCGCTCGGGGCGGTCGATCCCGACGTCGTCCGCGCCGTCTCCGGCGGAGGCGGCGTCGCCCCGTCCGCCGCCCGGGAAGACGCCGCTCGTCCCGGCACCGCCAGGTCCGGCGTCGTCCGAGACGACGTCGTTCGCGCCGCGGCCCTCGTGCTTCGGCTTCACAGCTCCGGAACGCACATCGCCTCCCTGTGCACAGGGGCCTTTCTCCTCGCGGCGACCGGCTTGCTCGACGGCGCCGACGCAACGACCCACTGGCGTTTTTGCGACGAGCTTCAACGACGGCACAAGAGGGTGCGGGTCGATCCGAAGGTGCTCTACACGCACGACGCCGCACGGCGACTGTGGACCTCGGCGGGGGTCGCCGCCGGAATCGACGCCTGCCTGGCGATTCTGGCTCAAGAGTGCGGATCGGCGGCAGCGGCCGCCGTCGCCCGATCGATGGTTCTGCCGGCGGTCCGCCCGGGAGGCCAGGCTCAGTTCATCCCTCCGTTGAGAGGCGAAACCGAGGGGAGAGCGAGCGAGGGCGAAGAACTGCGAGCGGCGATTCTGCGCGATCTCGCCGCCCCGTGGACGGCTCAGACGATGGCCGATTGCGCGCACGCGTCGCCGCGCACATTGCATCGGAGGTTTCTCGCCGAGACCGGGATGCCCCCGATCCGGTGGCTCATCTCCCGCAGGGTGGCGGCCGCGCAGGAGCTTCTGGAGACGACGGCCCTCGGCGTCGAGCAGATCGCCAGCCGCGTGGGCTTCGGCGGCGCCGTGTCCATGTGCAAACATTTCGTCGCCTCCGTCGGAGTGCCGCCGATCGAGTATCGCCGGGCCTTTCAACGCGACGGCGCCGCTTCCCATCGGTGACGGGCCTTCCCGGTGATTCCCTCCGTCGGCAGCGCAGTGAACGGAATTCCGGGACGCTAGTTGTCTGACGGGCAATATGCGTCTCTTTGTCCGTTTGCCGGACGATTGGGGGGACGCGGGACTCGCCGTGTTTTATAGTTGGGCAATGTTGACCAACTCCGTTCTCATTGCCGTGGTTGTCATGCTGGCCCTCTCGCTGGTGCGCGTCCACGTCGTCGTCGCCCTTTTCATCGGCGCAATCGTAGGCGGATTGCTAGGCGGCCTCGGCCTGGACGGAACGCTGGTCGCCTTTCAGGAGGGGCTCTCGGGCGGGGCGAAGATCGCCCTCTCCTACGCCCTCCTCGGCGCCTTCGCGATGGCCGTGGCCAACTCGGGGCTTCCCAAACTTCTTGCCGACGCGCTCATCTCGCGGATCGGCGAGGAAAACGCGTCGCGCGAACGCGTGCTGACCGTTATGAAGTACACGATGCTCGGCGGGATTCTCGCCATGTCGATCATGAGCCAGAATCTCGTTCCCGTGCACATCGCATTTATCCCGCTGCTCATTCCGCCGCTTTTGACGGTCATGAACAAACTGCGGATCGACCGGAGGCTCGTGGCCTGCGTCTTGACCTTCGGCTTGGTGACCACCTACATGTATCTGCCGATCGGATTCGGCAGCATCTTCCTCAATGACATTCTTCTTGGCAACATCCGCAAAGCCGGAATGCGGACCGACGGCGTCAACGTGATGGCGGCCATGGGGATTCCCGCGCTGGGAATGGTCGCCGGCCTCCTCGTCGCCGTCTTCTTCTCCTATCGAAAGCCCCGCGAATACGCCGACATTGCGATCGACGGATCGAAGTCCGTCGGCAGCGGCGTCTCCGAACTGGACGCGGTCATCGCCGACGACGGCTCGGACGGCAGCGCCTCCGGCGGCCAAACCGGTGCGGGCGGCTCGGGCAAATCCGGTGCGGGCAGGCGCGGTTTGGCCGGTTTGTTCGGCAAGGGCCGCACCAGTGGCTCGGGCGGCGATTCTGACGAGTTGAAAGAAAAGGGGGAGGCTCGCCCATCCGCCTATCCCATCGTCATGTCGCTCGTCGGAATCGTTGCGTGCTTCGGGGTGCAGCTGTGGATGAAGGCGTCCGGAGCCGAAGCGGACGGTCTGCTCATCGGATCGCTCGTGGGGTTGATGGTCTTCCTCGTCACCGGTGCGGTGCCTTGGCGCGACGCCGACGACGTCTTCACCCAAGGGATGAAGATGATGGCCGTCATCGGGTTCATCATGATTTCGGCCCAGGGCTTCGCCGCGGTAATGGAGGCCACTGGCGACGTCAAACCCCTCGTGGCCGACATCGCCAAAGTGTTCGCGGACAATCGGCCGATGGCCGCGTTCGCCATGCTCCTAGTGGGGCTCATTGTCACAATGGGGATCGGCTCGTCGTTCTCGACCCTTCCGATCATCACGGCGATCTACGTTCCGTTGTGCGTGTCCCTGGGCTTTTCGCCGCTCGCGACGGTTTCCATCATCGGCACCGCAGGAGCTCTGGGCGATGCGGGGTCTCCCGCCTCGGATTCGACCCTCGGCCCGACGGCGGGGCTCAACGCCGACGGCCAGCACGACCACGTGCGCGACACCGTCATACCGACCTTCCTCCACTTCAACCTGCCGCTGCTCGCCGCCGGTTGGATTGCAGCCATGGTGCTGTGAGCGCGGTGTTGCGCTGTCGCCGCCGGGATGGAGGCGACAGCGCCGCCAACCGTGCAGCGAGCGGTCTTAGGGCGCCCTGGCCATACACGGGGACTGTCCGGGCGCGCCGACACCGAGGCGGGCTCACTCCGAGGCGGGTTCACATGCCTGCGAGGGCGGAGAATAGCGCGGCGCGCCAGCAGGCCCAATCGTGGCCGCCGCAAAACTCCTCGACGTCGATGCCGGGGACCCTGGCAGCGAGTCGGTGCGCCAGATGCGCTGTGCCCTCGAGCGCGCCGACGTCGATGCGAATCGAATCCCAAGGAGCTTCCGCCAAGGGGCCGGCCAAGTCGAAGCGCCATAGGGAAGGGGATTGGGCAACGACGTGGCGAACCTGCCCTTCGGACAGGGCCGCCGTCCACAGGGCGCTCAGCCCGCCCAGGCTTTGCCCTGCCACCCAGGTGCTCTCGCCGTCGTGTGCCACGTTGTAGCGGCTGCGAAGCTCGGGAAGCAGCCAATCGAGGACGGCATCAACCTGGCCGCAGGGAACGCCGAGGCTTTCCCACCGGTCGCCCTCGCCGCCGGCGTCGAGCATCGCCACGTGGAGCGGGGCAATGGCCCCGGAGGCGATTGCGGCGTCGAGAAGCCGAGGGAGTTCGATGTCTCGCGCCCACGTGCCGCCGTCGAAAAGCAGGAGCAGCGGTGTGGGTCGGTCGAAATCGGGAACGTCGGCCTTGGGAACATAGATCCATGCTTGCTCGCAACCGTCGGAGATCTGTTCGACGCCGCCTCGCAGCGCAAGCTCGCCGCCCTTCTGTGCGCCGCGGCTGCGTGGCGGACGCGAGTCTCCGGGCCGAGTGCATTCGCCTTGACGGGCGGCTTCGCCTCCGGTGCGGCGCCCGGCGTCCGAGCACTCGGCCTCGTGCCCGACGTCGCAGCGCCAGAGCTCCGGGGGAGCCTCCGGACCGGCGGCCAGCGAGAACTCGCCCGCCGTCGATCGCATGGCCTCGGAAGAACGTCGATCCAAGCTTGACGATTCGAGCGCGGACACGCGCACCGGCCCGTATCCGCGAGCCGCTCTCCAGGGGGAATCGCTCGGATCCGCCGCGCTTGTCGCAATCCTGTATGAGGCGCGCCAACTTCGTGGAAGCTTGACGGTAAGCGCCCATATTCCGGTTCCGCCGAGCCGTGAAAACTCGGCGTTCTCGATGCGCTCCGGTTCAATCAGATCTGCGAGCCACAGCAGAACGCTCCCGGCCGACGGCGCTTCGACGAGCCACGTGTACAGGGCGTCGCGGCCGTAAGGCGTGACAATTGGGTTGGGACGCGAAAGGCCCTCGGCCAGGAGCCTCTCGAAATCGTGGGATTGGCGCGCATATGCGGCTTCGATTGGGCCGGTGACTCGCTCGATGGAGGCCGAGTGGATCGGAACGTTGGCCTCGATCTCTCGGTGGGCCCTTCCATGCCTGTCGCGCCAAAGCTTGGGCTGACGGTCAAACCTCATGAAAATCGCCCCGCTGCCCGCTGGCAACAGTTGCCCCGCTGTCCGCTCGCCGCAATCGCCTCGCCCGGCCGAAGGCCTGTTTCGAATCGGCTAGGCGCCTGTGGAAACAGCTTAAGGCGACGCAGCGGACGCGTTTGAAGTTGACGCCGAAGGCTCCGAAATCTCGCGTGGGTCGGGCAACGCGAACGTCGCCCGACCCACATATCGCCTCGCTCTTGCAGTCAGCCTGCGACTGTCTCAGCTCAGCCGGCCTCGAACGGCCTTTGCCGCGCTCACGAGGTTCTCGAGGGTCGCCTTGGTCTCCGGATACGCTCTCGTCTTCAGGCCGCAGTCGGGGTTGACCCACACCCGGGAAGCCGGAATGGCCGCGACGGCGGCCTCAATGAGCTCGGTGAGCTCCTCTGTCGAGGGAACGCGCGGGGAGTGGATGTCCCACACGCCGGGGCCTATGCCGCGAACGTAGCCGTGCTCGGCGAGCTCGGGAAGGATCTCCATGCGAGAGCGCGCGGCTTCGATCGACGTGACGTCGGCGTCGAGGGCGTCGATGGCGTCGATGATCTGCCCGAACTCCGAATAGCACAGGTGGGTGTGGATCTGCGTCGAGGGCTCGGCGACGGCGGTGGCCAGGCGGAAGGAACCGACGGCCCACGCGAGGTAGGCCTCGTGCTTCTCCTCGGCGAGCGGAAGCCGCTCGCGCAGCGCCGGCTCGTCGACCTGGATGATTGCGGCTCCGCCGGCCTGGAGGTCGGCGATCTCGTCGCGCAGCGCCAGGGCGACCTGGTCGGCCACCTGGGCGATCGGAAGGTCGTCGCGCACGAAAGACCACGCGAGGATTGTGACGGGGCCGGTGAGCATTCCCTTGACCGGACGGTCCGTCAGGGATTGGGCGTAGGCCGTCCACTCGGTGGTCAGCGGCTTGGTGCGGGCGACGTCGCCCCAAAGGATCGACGGGCGTGTGCAGCGCGTGCCGTAAGACTGCACCCAGCCCTGCGACGTGACCGCGAAGCCCTCGAGCAACTCGGCGAAGTACTGCACCATGTCGTTGCGCTCCGGCTCTCCGTGGACGAGGACGTCCACGTCAAGGCCCTCCTGAAGGGCGATGACGTCGGCTATCTCCGCGCGGATCGCCTCGAGGTAGCCCGCTTCGTCGATTTCGCCGCGGTTGAAGGCCGCACGGGTCTTGCGGATCTGCGGAGTCTGGGGGAAGGAGCCGATCGTCGTCGTCGGCAGCGGCGGAAGCCCAAGCCTCTCGCGCTGCTTCGGCTCGCGCTCGGCGTACTCGACGCGGGTTCGCAGCGACTCGTCGACGGCCGCGACCCTGTCGCGCACGTCTTCGCGGACGACGCCGGCGCTGCGCGAGCGCCTGGCGAGGATGTCCTCTGACCGCCTGATCTCGTCGGCGATCGTGCCCCAGCCCTCGGTGAGTCCCGCGGCCAGGACGACGACCTCGCGCACCTTCTGGTCGGCGAAGGCCAGCCACTCGTGGAGGTTCGCGTCCAGCTCGGGGTCGTCCCACTTTTCCACCTCGGTGTTGTACGGGACGTGCTGGAGGGACGTCGTGGTCGAAACGCTCACTCCCGCCGCGCCGAGGGGCTCGAGGGCTTGGAGGGAGCGCTCGGCCCGCCCGAGGTCGGCCGTCCAGATGTTGCGTCCGTCGATCACTCCGGCCACGAGCACGACCTCGGAGAAGTCGACGCCGGATCCGGCGAAGGGCGCGAGCTGGCCGGCTGCGGCGTGGATCGCCTCGACTCCCGTCTGGGTCAGGGCGGGGATCGCCTGGCTGGCGTCGCCGTAAGGCGTGGTGACGAGGATGTTCGGGCGCGGGTCGACGGCGGCGAGCTGCTGCCACGCCCGGAACGCCGCGGCGATGAGGTCGCTGCGCGCCGCCGGAAGGTTGTCGGAGGTCAATGCGGGCTCGTCGAATTGCACCCATTCGGCCCCCGCGGCGGCCAACTCGCCCAAAAGCTCGGCGTATGCGTCGACGACGTCGTCAAGCCGGTCCAGCGGCGAAAATTCGGCGGGGGCGCCGTCGGCCGCCTTGGCGAGCGCGAGGTATGTCACCGGGCCGACCAGCGTGGGGCGGACGTCGAAACCCGCCTCCCGCGCTTCGGCGAAGCGTTCGACGACGCCGCGGTCCGCCAGCCCGATAGGAGTTTCGGGGCCGATTTCAGGGACGAGGTAGTGGTAGTTCGTGTCGAACCACTTTGTCATCTCCTGCGGCGGCGCTGTGTCGTTGCCGCGGGCAAGGGAAAAGTAAAGGTCGTATCCCGTGCGCCCGGCAAAGCGTTCGGGAATGGCGCCGAGGAGCACCGTGACGTCGAGGACCTGGTCGTAGAGCGAGAACGATTCGGGAATCGAGGCGGCCTCGGTCAGGCCCAGCTCGCGCAGCCGCTTGTAGCTCGCCAGGCGAAGGCCGCGCTCCGCGCTCCGCAGCTCGTCCGCGTCGATTTTCCCCGCCCAATAGGATTCGACGGCGCGCTTGAGCTCGCGGGAAGGCCCGATCCTCGGGTACCCAAGGATTGTCGCTGAGGGGAAGCGGGGTGATGTCATGAGGATTCTCCAGGTGTTTGATAGGGGTTGACGGTCCGCTCGCGTCGCGGGCCTGCCGGTTGACGGACGACGTCGCGTTGCGGGGCGGGCCTAGCTTTCGGAGGGCTTGACGCCTGCAGAGGGCTCGACGCTTTCGGCAGGTTCGACGAGCCCGATCTGCTCGAGCAAGGCCAGGGCGGGTTCGGGTTTGTTGTACGTGTACAGGTGCAGTCCGGGCGCGCCGGATTCGAGGACCTCACGGGCGATGCGCGCGGCCTCGGCGACGCCGCAGAGAGAGGCGGTCTCGGCGTTGTCGGCCGCCCTCAAACGCTCGACGAGCGAATCGGGGGGCGTTATTCCGGTCAGATCGGAGGTGCGCGAAAGCCTCCGAAGGTTCGAGGGGACGAGGAGGCCCGCGAGGATGGGTATGTAGACGCCGGCCTGCCGGGCCTTGTCGACGAAGGAGATGTAGGTCTGCGCGTCCCAGAACAATTGGGTGATGGCGAAGCTGGCGCCAGCGGCCTGCTTGAGCAGAAGGCGCTCGACTTCCTGCTCGGGATTCGTTCCGGCTGCGGGATTGCCCGAAGGGAAGGCGGCGACCGAGATCGTCAGCGGGCTCACGGCCGCGCGCAGAGCCGCCGACCCGTTCGCCGCGCAGCGCCGCGTCTCGACGCTGCGGATGAGAGCGACGAGTTCGGTGGCCGACGAGACGCCGCCCGGGGGCGGCCTCCAGTCGGGATCGTCGGCAGGCGGGTCTCCGCGCAGGGCGAGAAAGGTTCGGACGTCGGCGTCGAGGTAATCCTCTATCACCGATTCGACGGTGCGCACGGATGTCCCGACGCAGGTCAGATGGGCAATCGGATTGACGGGGGTGTCGCGGGACAGTCGCGTGACGATGTCTCGCGCGCTGAACCGGTTCTTCCCTCCCGCGCCGTACGTGACGGAGACGAAATCCGGCTGAACGGCCAGCAGTCTGTCGATCATGGTCCAGAAGGCCGGCGTGTTTTCGGGGCGCCTGGGCGGCATGACTTCGAAGGAAACCGTTGTGCGCGCGCGGCTATGGCTGCGTTCGCCAGAGGAGCCCCCTGTGACGGGCGCTGTGAGAGAAGGTTGAAACATGGGAGAAAGAGGCAACTGTTCACGTCCTAAGGCAGCGTCGCGAATGCGGCGTTCGGAAAAGGGCTTTGTGAGTTACCTAGGCATTCGGGCGCGCGCACTTCCGCGCTTGGCTATACTCGGCGCACGCTTGATCGTCATGGCTCAATTATGCACGAGAGCGGGGTTCGGTGCATAAGCGGCGCGTATCGGCCCCGCGCGAGACGGATCACGCGAGCTCGGGCGCGCAAGGCAGGGCCTCATCGGCTCCGTGAGAGACAGACGCCGCAGAATTCGGAGGCGGCGCAAAGCTCGGCGCGGATGACGCCCGTTTTCCGCGTGCGGCCCGGGCATCGAGTGGATGCGCGGGCCGCGGAACGGAAACGATATTCAGTTGTGTCAAGGGGTCACATCTTCTTCAGTTGTTCACGAATGCTGGGCCACAGCGATTGGGCGGCGGGTGCGTCGACGGCGTCCTGGCGGAAGTACCACCAGAAGTATCCTCCGGCGTACCGCGAGCCGACGCTGTTCTTCATCTGCCCGTGCATGCCGTAGTAATAGTTCGCCAGGCGGCTCTTCTCGGCGAAGTCAGGCTCGGCGATCCCGTCATCCTCGGGACGCTGGGCGCCCACTTCGCCGATCCCCAAGTACGCGTTGGGGAAATACTCGCCCAAAGACTTAAGCGTCTTGGAAAGGTCCTGTGCAGACGGGTGTTGGCGCGGCGTGCAGGCTGTTTCATAGACGGAGAGGAAGACGTAGTCGATCTTGCTGAAGTCGTTGCGCAGGGTTCGTGCGTACGAGAGGGTCGATTCCCAATCGTGTGTGTAGCAGTCGGATCCAGACCAATAGTTGAGAGTGATCGCCGTCCTCCCGCCGTGTTTCTTCACGACGTCGTAGGCGGCTTTGGCCTTCGCGTTGATCTCACGGGGGGAGGAGCCGGTCCATTCCCCATTGAGCTCGTTGCCAATCTCCCAAATGCTGACCTTGTCGCCCAATGCCTTGAAGGCCTGCTCGGTTCGCGTTCTGATCCAATCGGCCGAGTGGTCGCTCAGCTCCTCGGAATCCAAGACTTCGACCATGATGTTCGCGTGGGGGGAAAGCGCGTCGACCGCTTTCTTGTAGTCTGCGACGGGAACTCCCGAATCCATGACAAGACGTACGGTCAAACGGGAATCGTGTGTTTTTATAACGGATACAGCCTTGCCAATGTCGTAGGGCGTATCTAATGTCACTCCCTTCAAGGGGAGCGAAGGCGCGGATGTGAGTGCCACTGGATAATCTTCGTCCTCGTTTAGATTGCTTCGATTGACCATGAAGACCAAGGCCGCTAAAGCCGTGACGACAAAGCCAACGAGTGCAAAACGGATCGGTTTGCTTAACGTCATATATATCATTCTGCCTCAAAGGGAGGTTGAAATGTGAAAACTGGGAAAAATTCACGTCAAATCCCTAAGTTTTTCGAGTCGTAACTCAGAATTTTCCCAAGCATTCGAAGGGTTGAGTGGAGACTTCAGCTGAGAAAGAACAGATTTGCGCGGGAAGCAGCGTTTACGTTTTCGGAGGGTCGGACGTGGCCTTCGCCGGCCGAAAACAGGATGGCGGCGGGGGAAATCACCGTACCAAAGCCGGAAGTGTTTCCGGAAAGTGCGGTGACTTGGCGATATCTTCGCGAATTGGCGCGGAAAACGATCCGGCCCCGTCGGGAATTCCGACGGGGCCGGGCGCTCAGGCTGCAAGCTCGGTCGCGTTTGCCTTCTCCCAGGCGTCTTGCGCCGCCTTCAAGCGGAATGCCGCGCGCTCTGCGCGGGACGGCGAAGCGTGACGATCGAGCGAAGCGAACTCAGCGCGAGCCGATTGCAACTCGGCTGCGGCGCGGTCCTTGCGCCGCGTTTCTTTCTCCTTATTCATTTGTACCTACTCCTCAACGGCGAACAGGTGAGGAACGCCGACACTTTCGTGCGTGCTTGCCGCTGGCGGCAAGCCAACGGCTGAGCGCCCTGCTGCGGCGCATCGTCTACGCAACGCAAGCGACCCTTTTCATATTCCGTTTGCGTAGAAGGTATAAAGTACACTCGTGCGCGTGCAATTGCAAGCCAGTGGCGAATGTCGCATTGGCACAACAGTGTTTAAAGTCTTGGGCGGCGTAGTGTTGAACGGCTACGTCGTGAGGAGAAGAAGGCAACTATGCGGATAAGACAATTCATCGGCCGTCGAGAGTGGTTGCTTGCCGCGATCGCCTTCGCGACCATCGTCTTGCAGGTCTACTTCGACCTCAAGGTTCCCGAGTACATGCAGGAGATCACCAAACGCATCGTCACTCCGGGGACTCGCATGCAGGACGTCCTTGGAGAAGGCTCCCTCATGCTTGCGAGCGCGCTCGGCTCAATGGCCGCGATGGTGGCCACGGGATACTGCACGGCCGTCATCGGAACGAGGGTCTCCCGCAGGATGCGCGCCGACGTCTTCGAGAAGGTTCTGAGTTTCTCGCTTCCCGAAGTCGGGAAATTCGGAACGCCCAGCCTCGTCACCCGGTCGACCAACGACGTCAACCAGGTGCAGCTCTTCATCGTCATGGGCGTCCAGATGCTCGTCAAATCCCCGATATTGGCGGTTTGGGCGATGACCAAGATTTCCGGCGCGAACGGGACTTGGACGGCGGCGACGTCGATCGCCGTCGCCGTGCTCGTCGTTCTGCTGGGCGCCGTCACCGCCGTCGTGATGCCTCGCCTCATGCGGATGCAGAGAATCACCGACGACCTCAACCGGGTGACGCGCGAACACCTGACTGGCCTTCGGGTGATCCGCTCGTACAACGCACAGAGGTTTCACGAAGGCAGGTTCGAGGAGACGAACGCGGAGCTGACCCGCAACAACACGCAGGTGATGGCCGCTTTTGCGCTTCTCATGCCCGCCCTGACGGCGCTCATGACCGCCTTGACGCTCGCAATCTACACACTGGGCGCCGGGATGATAGATTCTGCGTCCGGCGCCGAGAGGATCACCCTCTTCACGCAGATGGTCGTCTTCTCGGCCTATGCCTTGCAGATCGTCGGCGCCTTCATGATGCTGGCCTTCATCTTCGTGTTCCTCCCGAGGGCGAGGGTTTCCTGGAAGAGAATCCTGGAGGTTTTGGACGCGAAGCCCTCAATCCGGGACGGCGGGGCCAGCGTCGGCCGCTCGGGCTTCAAAGGGACGGTGGAATTCAAGAACGTCTCCTTCCGCTACCCCGACGCCGAAGACGACGCCCTCAAAGAGATCTCCTTCACAGCGGAGCCGGGCCAGACGGTGGCCGTCATCGGTTCGACCGGATCGGGGAAGTCCTCAATCGTCAATCTCATTCCACGCTTCTACGACGTGCGCGAGGGGCAGGTTCTCTTGGACGGGCGCGACGTCCGCGAGTGGACGCAGGAGGCGCTGCGCAATCGAATATCGCTCGTTCCGCAGAAGGCCACCCTGTTCTCGGGGACGATCGCCTCAAACATCGATTACGGGAAGGGGACGAAAGAGCTTGCCCCCGCCGACGTCGTCGAAGCCGCACGCGTGGCGAACGCCTCCGAATTCATCGCAACGAAAGAGGATGACTACGCCTCGGCCGTCGCGCAGGGCGGATCGAATTTCTCGGGCGGACAAAAGCAGAGGCTGTCGATCGCGCGGGCCGTGGCCCGCGACGGCGAAGTCATGATCTTTGACGATTCATTTTCAGCTCTCGACTACAAGACGGACCGCGACGTGCGCGCCGCGCTGCGAGATGCCGCAGCGGGCGCGACGATCATCATCGTGGCCCAGCGGATCGGCACCGTCCGAAATGCAGACAAGATCCTCGTCGTCGACAAGGGGAGGATCGTCGGCGTCGGAACCCACGATGAGCTTTTCGCGAGCAATCCCGTGTACCGGGAAATCGCGCTGTCCCAGCTGAGCGAGGAGGAGCTGGCATGAGCGAAGGCAGGGAAACCTCAAAGGGTCAGGGCGCCGTGGAGGCTTTGGGCGGGGGCGCCGCAAAGGCCTCGAGCGGCGAGCGCGACCTCGACTCCGTTCGGCGCGGCCTGGAACTGGCCCGCAGCAATCGCGAAAAGGGCCTTTCCGAAGGGGACAACCTCTCATCCGGCGTCTTCGGAGGGGAAGGCGGCGGCGTGGACCGCAAGGCCATAGGCGCCATGGGCCCGACCGTCAAAAAGCTTCTCGCCTACGCCAGGCCGGTGCGGTTGCTGCTCGTCGCCGCGACGTTCATGGCCGTGGCGGGTGCGGTGCTCACCGTCATCGCGCCCGAGTATCTGTCCGACATCACCGACGAGATCGAAAAAGGGCTCGCGGGGCGCGTGAATATGGACGAGGTGCGGAGGCTGACTCTCATCTCGGTTGCGATTCTCGTAGGGTCCTTCCTCTTTAACTTCGTCGAGGGCCTGCTCATGGTCCGTGCGACCCAGTGGACCGCCCGAAAGATGCGTTCGGACCTCGACCGCAAGATCGACCGCCTGCCCTTGGCGTACTTTGACAGGCAGTCGGTCGGCGACACGCTTTCCCGCGTTTCCAACGACGTCGACACTCTCTCGCAGACTCTCAACAACTCGGTCGCATCGATTGTCAGCGGGGTCATCACGATTCTCGGCTCGGCGATCATGATGTTTGCGACCGAGTGGAGGATGGCGCTCGCGGGCATCGGCGCGGCCCTCATCGGCGTCTTCGGCTCGGGGGCGATCATGGGCGTCAGCCAGAAGCACTTCGTCGCTCAACAGCGGCAGCTGGGCGCCCTCAACGGACACATCGAAGAGACGTACTCCGGCCATCCGGTCGTCCGCGCGTTCAACGCCGAGGAGAACGCGCGCCAGGAGTTCCACGAGCGCAACGACGCCCTCTACACGAGCGCGTGGAAGGCGCAGTTTCTCTCCAGCCTCATGTGGCCGCTCATGGGATTCGTGGGCAATCTCGGGTACGTCGTCGTGTGTATCGTCGGCGCCGTGCTCGTCCTCGACGGAACCGTGGCAGTGGGCGTCATCGTCGCCTTCATGGTCTATATCCGCATCTTCACCAATCCCCTCGGGCAGATGGCCGAGGCCGCGACGTCGTTCCAATCGGCCGCTGCGGCAGGCAACCGGGTGTTCGAACTGCTGGACGAAACCGAGATGGACCCCGAGTCGGACAAGCCGGCTGGCGTTCCCAAGGTTCGGGGCGACGTCGATTTTGACCATGTGAAGTTCGGCTACGTCGAGGGGCAGGAAGTCATCCACGATTTTTCCGCGAGCGTCAAGGCCGGCCAGAAGGTCGCCATCGTCGGTCCGACCGGCGCCGGCAAGACCACGATGGTCAACCTGCTCATGCGCTTCTACGAGCTGTGGGACGGCGAGATCCGGATCGACGGCATTCCTACGTCGTCCATGCGGCGCGAGGACGTCGACGCCCTCTTCTCGATGGTCCTTCAAGACACGTGGACTTTCGAGGGGACGCTGCGCGAAAACGTCGTCTACCGCAGCGAGGGGGTCTCGCCCGAGCGCCTCGACGAGGTCGTGGACAAGGTCGGGCTTTCCGAGCTCGTCTCGCAGCTGCCGCAGGGATACGACTCCGTCTTGTCTGAGCAGACCACGCTTTCCGCCGGGCAAAAGCAGCTCGTGACGATCGCCAGGGCGATGCTCGCCGACAATCCGCTTCTCATCCTCGACGAGGCCACGTCTTCGATCGACACCCGCACGGAGAAGCTTATTCAGGAGGCGCTCGACACGCTCACGAAGGACCGCACGTCCTTCGTCATCGCCCATCGGCTCTCGACCATCCGCAACGCCGACGTCATCTTCGTCATGCGCGACGGCGACATCGTCGAGACGGGGAACCACGAGGAGCTCCTGGCCCGCGGAGGCTTTTACGCGGAGCTGTACAACTCGCAGTTCGACACCGACGGCTGACGAGCCGCGACGTCGTCGCTTCGGCTTGGGTCTCCTGCGCTCGCGGTTTGAAGGAGGCCCCTTTCCGGCGTTCAATGCGCGCGGGAGAAGGCCCGTTTTCGCCGCCCGTCCGGTCTTGGCCGGGCTGGCTCAGGTCCGCGAGGGACCTCGGCCCGCGACGGCTCGAACGACGTCGTCTGCGTTCACTCCCGGCTGGAAGTAGACGGACACGCGATAGTTCAGCCTGCCCGATGCGAGCCAGCCCCGTTCGGGGAGGCCGGCCGCCTTCCGCCAGGAGCTGCCAATCGAAGGCGCAAAGGCGTCGGCGCCTTCGACGTCGACATCGACGTCGGTGACGACTAAGACGTCAGCCACGTTGACGGCCTCTGCGTAAAGGGCGGCTCCTCCGATGATCCAGGCCTGTTCGCAGTGCGACGCCGCCTCCGCCGCCTCGGCCAGGGATCGGACGGCCTCTGCGCCGTCGGCGGCGAAGCTCGGATCGCGAGAGAGGACGATGTTGCGGCGGCCCGGAAGCGGGCGAAATCTGGGCGGCAGCGACTCCCAGGTTTTGCGGCCCATGATCACCGGATGCCCTGAGGTCACCCGTCGAAAGAGCGCGAGATCCTCGGGGAGGCGCCACGGCAAAGCGCCGTCCTTCCCTATGGCCCGTTCGCGGCCCTGCGCCCAGATCGCCCCGAGAATCATGCAGATCCGGCCGTCATACGGCCACGGGGGCGTGGAGCTTGGGATGGTGCCGATACCCCTGTGAGGCGTCGATGTCGTCCATCGCATACTCGAATATCGACGGGGCCTTCTTCAGGCGCAGCGTGGGGAAAGGATAGGGTTCGCGCGTCAGCTGCTCTTTCACCTGCTTGACGTGGTTGAGATAGATGTGGCAGTCCCCGCCCGTCCACACAAAGTCGCCGACATCTAAGCCCGCCTGCTGAGCCATCATGTGCGTCAGCAGGGCGTAGGACGCGATGTTGAAGGGGACGCCGAGGAAGAGATCGGCGCTGCGCTGATAAAGCTGGCACGAAAGCCTGCCGTCGGCGACGTAGAACTGGAACATCGCGTGACACGGCTGCAGCGCCATTTTGTCGAGGTCGGCCGGATTCCAGGCGCTGACCACCAGTCGGCGCGAATCGGGATGCGCCCGCAACTCGCCGAGCACCTGCTCGATCTGGTCGATATGGCGACCGTCGGGGGCGGGCCAGCTTCGCCATTGATAGCCGTAGACCGGGCCGAGCTCGCCGGCGTCGTCGGCCCACTCGTCCCAAATCGTTATTCCTCGCTCCTGCAGCCAGCGGACGTTCGTGTCGCCCGAAAGGAACCACAGGAGCTCGCCTTTGACCGCCTTCATCGCCACGAATTTCGTGGTGATGCGTGGAAAGCCCTCGGCGAGGCGATAGCGGATCTGCCGCCCGAACACGGAGAGAGTCCCCGTGCCCGTGCGGTCGCCTTTCTCCGTCCCATTTTCCAGGACGTCGGCGAGCAGATCCTCGTAGGCCCGATTGACCGTCATGAGCCCTGTTCTTCGATGACTTCCTCGACTAACTTGGCGTCTTTGGCAAGCAGCCGATCGACCATTCCGGCGGCCCTCTTCTCGATCTTCCCGCCGAGGAGGGGGATCTTGACCTTGAGGTTGGCGGAGAGGTCGGCCGTCGTGGTCGCGTCGCCCGAAAGTTTGAGGGCCGCCGAAACCTCGGCGGGCAGGCCGTGGGGATCGACGGTGTACTTCACGCTGTCGCCCGACGCGACGGTGGTGATCGTCACTTTTGCGCCGTTTCTTGCGAAAGTTCGAGCCTTGGAGGGGAGCCGTTCAGCGGGGACGTTCACCACGGTCGTGGCCTTGGATCCGTCGACGGTGTGCGTGTAGTCGTCAACGCGTGCCAGCTTGGCCCGCTTGGCCGCCAGCTCGGATGAGAGAAGCGCCTGCGCGACGGCGCTCGGGCTCGCGTTGTACGTCTGTGTGGTAGAGATATCCATGCCATCTATTGTGCACGACCGCGATAGGCTAAGGCACATGCCTTCGCTTTCGAACATGCTCGCCCGCGCTCGCCGCCTCACCACGGCGGACCAGGACTGGATTCACCAGCTTGTGGGGGATTGGCAGACGATAGCGGACGTTTCTTTTTCGGACCTCCTTCTCGTCGTGCAGGACGTGGGCGGCTGCACAACCGTGGTGGCGCAATGCAGGCCCGCCACAGCGAGCACCTTCTACGAGAACGACATCGTGGGGCGTCAGATCGAGCCGTGGCTCGCCGAGGCGATCGAAGAAGTCCTTGACGGCGGCGTCGAACGCTTGATCCCCCGCCAGGGGTTCAACCTCAAGGTGGTTCCTGTTCGCCGTGAGGGAAAGGCCGTCGCCGCGCTGTGCATTACGGAGGCCGACTCGCTGGACGTCGTTCCGGTCCAAGTTCCGGCGCTGACCACTAACTATTCGACCATCTCTTCGCATCTCGTCCACATGGTGACGACGGGTGAGTTTCCCTTCGACGGCAGACCGACAGGGTACAGGCACGGCACTCCGCGCGTGACGGACGGATTCGTCCACCTCGATCCGGAGGGCGTCGTACTCTACGCAAGCCCGAACGCTGTCTCCAACTACCATCGCCTCGGGATCGGAGGGCCAATCGTCGGCAGCGTGTTGGCCGAGGTCATCACGGACGTCATAGAGGACCACAGCGTCGTGGACGAGGCGCTTCCCGTCGTCGTCATGGGGCGGGCGCCGTGGCTTGCAGAAGTTGAGGCCCACGGCGTCATCCTTTCGCTGCGGGCGGTGCCCCTGACGGACAGGGGAAGGAAATTGGGCGGGATCCTTATGTGCCGCGACGTCACAGAGGTGCGCCATCGCGAGCTGGAGCTGCTGACCAAGGACGCGACTATCCGCGAGATCAACCATCGGGTGAAGAACAACCTCCAAACGGTCTCAGCCCTTTTGCGCATGCAGGCGCGCAGCGCCGACGTGAACGCGGAAACGAGGCAGGCCTTGGAGAACGCCCAGCGGCGCGTGGCGACGATCGCCCTCGTCCATCAAACGCTCTCGGAGACGGTCGAGGAAAACGTCGATTTCGGAGAAGTGTTCGGCGCACTGCTCAACCTTGCGCGCGACGTCGCGGCCACTGACGTGTCGGTGACTACGCACCTTACGGGCGATTTCGGCAAAATCGATGCGACGAAGACGACGTCGCTTGCCGTCGTGCTGACCGAGCTTGTGTCCAACGCCGTCGAGCACGGCCTGGTCGACGGCGGTCACGTCGAAGTGACGGCTGACCGGGACGGCGATCGCCTGACGATCGACGTCGAGGACGACGGTTTGGGAATAGCCGGCGGCGGGCCCGGCAAAGGGCTGGGCACGAAAATCGTCAAAACGCTTGTTGAGGCGGAACTTCGCGGGTCAATCCAGTGGCGCTCGCGCCCGGGCGGGGGCACTCGAGTTCATATCGAGGCGTTCGTCGGCAAGTAGAGGGGCTCATGGGCCGCCAAAGCCGCCTGCGGCTGGCAGGGGCGAGACTGCCGAGTGAGGCCGCGCGGAAGTCAGCGGCGCTGCGGAGCGCCGCCAGACCGCGGTTCCTAGGTCAGACTAGAACGGCGTGCGCGTGCCGTCCTGCGCTTGAGCGAACGCCGCTCTTCTTCGGAAAGCCCGCCCCATACGCCAGCGTCCTGGCCTGTGTCCAAAGCCCATTTGAGGCAAATGTCCTGGACGGCACAGCGATTGCAAACTCGCTTGGCCTGCTCGACCTGCGCGATGGCCGGGCCCGAATTGCCTATAGGGAAGAACAGCTCCGGGTCCTCAGTGAGGCAGGCAGCCCGGTGACGCCAATCCATATCGATGTATCTCCTTCGTGTGTTAGCACGCCGTGCGTGATGCGTGCAGTTAATAAGGGTGGCAGGTTTGAGCCTCCACGTAAAGACCTTTTTTCGTGATGTTCGGCCTTCCTTATTCTCACGAGTTGGACTTGTGGTCCATTAGCCTTGTGGACTGGGCCAAATGTCTCCCTGTTAACGTCCTTAAAGTGAAATAAATCACTGCACCGATTGTTGTCGCTTCGGCAAGGAGAACGCAGACGAGGCCAAGGGGCGGAAGGGCGCCTTCCACTGCGCCGCCCATGCACGAGAAGAATGCGGCGCCCACGCCCGAGGAAACGAGGATGCCCAGAAGCGCCCCAAGGATCATTCCCGCGGATGCGAGCGCGCATTGACGCGAAGCCTCCGCGCGCCTAATCGAGCGTCCGGACGCGCCTATCGCGCGAAGAATCTCGAAGTCACGCCGTTTGGCTGAAAGCGAGAGAGCGATCGCAAGCGACGCGCCAAGGCCGGATGCGACGGCCAGGCCTGCGAGCGCCCCGGTCAGCAGACGCGCGATCGAGTCGACGGCGGCGGAATAGGCGGATCGTTGACGCAGCAAGGAAGACGTGACCTTTGCCAACACGTCGCCGCTGGCTTCGTTGACGTCGTGGGCGATGGATCGGACCTTTTCAACCGTCGGCTCGTCGCCGCGCGTTCTCAGCCACAGGGCTGCGGGCGTTCCGACGTCGTCGAGCTTCCGCAAGTCTTTGAGCGAAACCGTGGGGGAGACGACGCCGCCGAAAGCGACCGAGAGCCTCAGCTTCTTGCCGTCGCGCCCTGTCACGGCGATCGTCCTCTTGGCCGTTTTCGCCGTGCGCATGTGCTCGGGAAGGGTGACGGTTCCGGCTTTCTCGTACGCCGCACGCGAATCGCCTCGCAGGGCCGACGAGGCGCGAACCGGATCGACGGCGGAAAGGGTGAGTTTGCCGAAGTCCGAATCGACCTTGGTTTCATAGACCGGCACGACGGCGGCGACGTTGGGATTTGCCGCGGCGGCCTTTTCCTGTGAAGCCGTGATTCCCAGGCCGACGCCCTCCGAGTCGGTCGCCTGGCGCACGTCGACGTCGCGCGGGAAGGAAGCGTCGATGGAGGCGAGCGCGTTTGCGTGGGCGACTCCGATCGTGACCGCCGCCGACGACAGCAGGAAGGTCGAGGCAAACAGCGTCGCCATGGCCGCCCGGGCGAGCTTGCCCCTCGTTCCTTGTTCACGCGCGTCGTGGAAGGCAAGGCGGACTCGGTTGCGTCCGCCGCACAGGCTTCCGACGAAAAAGTTCGCCAGCGGAATTCCAAGCCTTCGCGCCACGGAGGGCGCGAGCCCGACGATCCCTCTGAAAAGGGCGAAAGCGCCGATGACTACGAGCAGCGGCCCTTCACTGCCGCCCGGATTGGAGAAAAAGACCCCCGTGAACGTCACCGCGACGCCCGCTCCCACCAAACCGAAAGCGACGGTGGGCCGGATGGTCTTTCCGTCGCCGGGCGCGGCTGCGAGGGAATCGTCGACGACCTCCAAGGGGGCGACCTCGCGAGAGCGGAAAACGAAGGGGACGGCGGCGGAGACCGCGACGAAGGAGCCTGCGACGAGAGCGAAAAAGCCGTAGAGGGGGTTTGCTTCGATCCCCGCGGGAAGCACGGCAGAGGCCGGATCGCCCAGAACGAGCCGCGGCACGAGCTTCGTCAAGCTCACGCCGACAGCCGCCCCGATGGCCGAGGCGACGGCGCCCACCGTGACCGCCTCCCAGGCGATCATCTTGCGTATGCGGCGCGAAGACGCTCCGAGGGTCGCCAGGAGCGCGAGCTGACGGCGTCGGGAGGCGCCCGCCGCCCGGAAGGCGTTCCAAGCGACGGTCCCCGCCAAACCCAGTGCGAACAGGGCAACAGCCAGGGCCATGGCGGCCGCGCCGAAGCTCGCGCGCGAAAGGCTTTCGCCGAGGCCCCGCTCGTCTTCGCCGAGTCGGGATTCGACCGAGGCTCCGGGAATCGCGGAAAGATCGGCGAGCATTTCGGCGTCCGAATGGCCGGCGGCGCTGATGGCGTAGACGGTCGTTTCGGCGTCGGCGGGCGGGCGCCCCTCCCGGTTGCGCCACTCTTTCGCGGCCTCGGGCGTGATGTAGCCGGCGAACGAATGCCCGCCTCGGGCGACGCGGTGGAGTTCCCTGTAGACGCCCGTCACTCGCATGCCTATGGAAAAAGACTGGGAATCCGAGGAATCAGGGGTCTTGTAGTAGACGGTCACCGTCATGGTGTCGCCCGCCTTGAGGCGCATCTGCTGCGCCGTCGTTTGGCTTATGGCGATCTCGTTCGTCAGCCTCGGCGTCTTTCCCTCGAGCAGCCGGTAGAAGCCGAAGCGCGCATTCGGTGTCTCGGTCACCGACAGACCCTTCGAGGCGGTGGTGCGCGTGATCGCGGCACGGTGAACCTGCTGGGAGTAGACTTCGCCGACGGATTTCAGGCGTTCGACGGACTTCGCGACATCCCGATCTTGAGCGGTCTCGGCCAACGTGACTGCAGCCTGTGCCTGCCCGAATTCGCCCGCGGGCGCGGCCGGAAAGGCCGTCCTCACATAACTTGCCACGGCCAGGCACACGACTGTCAGGGCGCTCGCGACGGCAATGGCGAGCGCCGCCAGCAGGTACCTGAGCCGGTTGGCCAGAATCGAGCCGACGAGTTGGTCTATCATCCCGGCCCCGAGCGTAGGCTCAGCGCCTCAAGGGCGGTGAGGATGGAAACTGGAGTGGGTTCGGATATCTCGCCGGCGACGCCGCCGTCGGAGAACAGGATCACCCGCTCGGCCAACGCCGCCTCTGCCAGATCTTGGGTGGACATGAGCACTGTCTGCCCGAATTCCCGCACACACAGGCGCAGCAATTCGACGATCTCCAGCGAGGCCCTCGCGTCGAGGGAATGCGCGGGATCGTCGGCCAAGATGATCGCGGGGCGCCCCAGGATCGCGCGGGCGACGGCGACGCGCTGCTGCATCGCCCGCGGAAGGCGGGCCGGAAGCTCGTCCATGGCGCCCGCAACGCCCATGGTCCTGACCACCGAAGAGTACCAGCCTTCGTCGAGCTTCTCGCCCCGCAGCCGCATCGGAAGCTCAATGTTTTGGCGCGCCGTTTGATGGGGCAGGAGGTTCTCCCCGGGGAAGACGAATCCGATGTGTTCGGAACGGATCCGGGCCAGCGCCTCCTCGTCGGCGAAGGGGAGCTTGAGGTCGGCGACCGTCACGCTTCCCGACGTCGGGGCGTCCAAGCCTCCCGCGATGTGCAGGAAGGCAGACTTTCCCGCGCCGGACGGCCCCAGGATCGCGGCGAACCGCCCCCTGGGGAAGGCGAGGCTCACGTCGTTCAAAGCACGAACGGCGAGCGGGCCCTCGCCGTAGACCTTTGTCAGCGACGACGCCGAGAGGATGTCGGTCACGTCAGATCGCCCGGACGAACGAGGCCGGCTTCATAAGCGAGGACGACCGCCTGAACGCGGTCGCGCGCGCCGAGCTTGTAGAAGATGTGGCCGATGTGGGTCTTGATCGTGGCTTCCGCCACCGTCAGGGTCTTCGCAATCTCGCCGTTGGTCAGCCCCTGCGCAACGAGCTTGAGGACCTCGATCTCGCGCTCGGTCAGCCCGTCGAGGATGTGCGGGTCGGTTGCTCGCATTGCGGTGGCCTCCTTGGCCAGCTTCTCGACGAGCTTCTTCGTCGACGACGGGCCGATCACGGCGTCGCCGCGGTGGATCGTCCTGATCGCCTCGAGCATTTGGTCCGGCGGCGCGTCCTTGACTAGGAATCCCGAGGCGCCGGCCTGGACGGCGCCCATGATGTACTCCTCCTCTTCGAACGTCGTGAGGATGAGGATCTTCGGGGAAACGCCGGTGGGAAGCGGTTTGGAGGTGATCGTCGCCGTCGCCTCGAGCCCGTCCATGACGGGCATCCTAATGTCCATGAGGATGACGTCCGCGGGCACGACGGTCAGGCGTTCGAGGGCGATTTTGCCGTTGCTCGCCTCCAGGACCACCTTCATGTCGTCCTGGGAGTCGATCACCATGGCGAAGCCCGTCCGCACGAGGGCTTGGTCGTCGACGAGACCCACGCGGATTTTAGATACCTCAGTCATGTTCGCTCCTATTGCTGTTGTCGAGGTGAGGAATCGGAATGGATGCGAGGACGCGGAAGCCGCCTCCGGGGCGTGGACCGGATGTGACGCTCCCGCCGAATGCCGACGCCCGCTCCGACATCCCGATGAGGCCGTGGCCCTTCCCGTCGCTCGGGGCCGCTGCGCCGCGCCCGTCGTCGTCGACTTGCAAGAGCAGGGCCGCATCGGTGGTCTGAAGCAGCACGGTGATGTGGGGCGTCGGGCCCGCGTGTTTTAGAGAGTTGGTGATGGCTTCCTGGCAGATTCGGTAAACCGCGTTTCCGACGCCGACGGGAAGCGTGCGCGACTGCCCCGTGCGTACGAAGGAGACCCTGACGCCCGAATCGCGCACGTTCCGCACGAGCGTCTCCAGATCGCGCTCGATGGGCTGGGGAAGGGTCGGCTGCTCGTCGCCTTCGGACTCCCGAAGGACGCCGATGATCGAGCGGATGTCTTTGAGCGCGTCCCTGGCCATGTCGGAAATGGTTGCGAGGGCGCGGGTGGAGGCTTCGGGGTCTTTCGTCGCGGCGTAACGTCCGCCGTCGGCCTGCGCGATGACCACCGAAAGCGTGTGCGCGACGATGTCGTGCATTTCCCTGGCGATGCGCGAGCGCTCCTCGAGCACTGCTAGTTCTCTCTCGGTCTTCGCGGCGGCCTGCGCGTCGCTGGCAATGCGCATGAGCGAGAGCATTTTCGCCAGCTGTGAGCGCCTTGCAAGGGCCAGGCCGTAGACGGCGAGGGTTACGGCCATGATATACGTGACGATTCCCAGGAACGGGCCCCACGTCGCCCAGTCGTTGCGTATCGCCCCGCTCATCGTGAGAGTCGGGATCGCGATGAAGAACGACCCGAGCAGTGTGAGGCTCAGAACAAGGCGGTGGGCCCACACGGGCCCGTAGACGGTCACGGCGTAGACTGCGGCCACCACGGCGAAATCGGCGAGGGTGATGTTGGCGGGCTCGAGGAGGAGGTGCACTCCGGCTCCGCAGAGAATTGTCAGCGCGCTCGGCACGGGGTGCGTGCGCCGGAAGGCCATGGGGACGGCGTAGGCCAGCCCGATGAGAAGGTTGGCAAACCAGCCGAGCCCTTGGCGCTCTATCGGAAGCTGGGTGAAGGGGATGAGAAAGGGAGTTGGCTGGAACCAGAAAAGGAGTCCGACGAGTAACGCGGATACGACGTCGATGGGGCTAACCCCCTTGAACGTCACATAGCCACGCCACACTTGTGCCATAGACACAAGGATACGGTCAGGCAGCAGAAAATAGGTCTACGGACGGAGGAGGTTTGCGTGTCGCTCGCATGGTATGTCTGAAATTTCCATGCGAAAGCACGAAAATTAGCCGGAGTCGCATGGAGTTAGTGGCATGCGCCATGTTTTCTTGTGTATGCAACCGATCCTTTGGGGGGATGCTCAGCCCTTCGCGAGGATGAGCGAGCCTCGAGCCGTCAGATGGGCCACAATGGTGAGGTGACTGAGAACTTCGGCGACGCCCGGGAGCGTTGGAACGAGATAGCCCCCCTCGTGTCTTCGGCCCAAAGGGCCTATCATTCGGGCGACGAGCCGATCGTCACCGACGAGCACTACGACCGCCTCGTCCGGGAATTGCGGAGACTCGAGGCGGAGCATCCCGAGTTGGCGGTCGATTCCTCGCCCGCCCAATCCGTCGGCGCCCCCGCAGCAGCGGGCTTTGAAAACGTCGCACACCTCGAAAGGCTCTACTCGTTGCAGGACGTCTTCACCCTCGACGACCTCAAGGAGTGGTACGAGGGAACCGCCGGGGCCGCGAGATGCACCGCCGAGGTGAAAATCGACGGTCTCGCCGTCAACCTTCGCTATGTCGGGGGCGAGCTCGTCGTCGGCGCGACGCGCGGCGACGGGGTGACAGGGGAGGACGTCACTGCGAACGTTCGCACCATTTCGTCCGTGCCGCAGTCGTTGAGAGGGGATTTCCCCGACGTCGTCGAAATTCGGGGCGAAGTCTTTATTCCGCTCGCCAAGTTCGACAGCTTCAACGCGCGGCAGAGGGCCGCCGGGCTCAAGGAGTTCGCCAATCCCCGCAATGCCGCGGCCGGATCGCTCCGGCAGAAAGACCCAAAAGTGGCGGCCGAACGTCCGTTGGATTTCATCGCCCACGGCGCCGGGCGCATCGACGGGACGTCCTCGGCCGTAGACGAGAAGTTGGCGAGCCAAAAGGGCCTCTACGAGCTTTTCCAGGAATGGGGTGTGCCCGTTTCCCCGTATGTGCGGCTCGTCTCAAGCTGGGACGACGTCGAAGGATTCGTCCGCGAGTACGCCGATTTGCGATCTGATCTCATTCACGGCATCGACGGCGCGGTCTTCAAAATAGACTCGCGCGCCGAACAGGAGGACTTGGGGGCCACGTCGCGCGTGCCCAGGTGGGCTGTGGCCTACAAGTATCCGCCGGAGGAGGTCGAGACGCGGCTGCTCGACATCAAGGTGCAGGTGGGGCGCACGGGGCGCGTCACCCCCTTCGCCGTCATGAGGCCCGTGACGGTCGCCGGGTCGACCGTCGCGCAGGCGACGCTCCACAATCCCTCGGAGGTCGCGCGCAAGGGCGTGCTCATAGGCGACGTCGTCGTCGTGCGAAAGGCCGGCGACGTCATTCCCGAGGTCCTCGGCCCCGTGAGCGCGCTGCGCGACGGGAGCGAGCGCGAGTGGACGATGCCGTCCGCCTGCCCGTCGTGTGGAACCGAGCTGGCCCCCGCCAAGGATGGAGACGTCGACATCCGCTGCCCCAACGCCCGCTCGTGCCCGGCGCAGCTGGCCGAGCGCGTCGCCTACATCGGCAGCCGCGCGGCCCTGGACGTCGAGGCGCTCGGCGAGGAGACCTCGCTATGGCTGACCGATCCCGAGCGACGCCGCCCCGATGCGCTCATGGCCTTCGCCGAGGGGCGCAAGCTGTACATCGAAGGCGAAGACGGCCGCACCCGCGCGGTCTGTGCGCCAACGGAGAAGCTGCGCGAACTCGGCGTCGTCGACCACGACGGCGCAATAATCGACTCCGAGCATATCGTCGCCCCGGACGTCCAGCGAAGCTTCGGAATTCCAGCCCCCCAGACGCCGGCGCTCTCCTCGGAGGCGGGACTGTTCGAGCTTGTCCCCGAGAGCGTCCAAGACGTGTGGATATGGCAGGAGGTCCGGGTCAAAGGCGAGCCTACGGGCGACTTCCGCCGGGTCCGGGCGGCCTGGACGAAGCCGAAATGGCGCCGTCCCCAGGGCAAACCAGCCGAGCTCGCGTCGCCTTCGAAGCCGGGAAAGATGATCGAGCTCGTCGTCGCAGAATTGCAGGCCGCCCGAACGAAGGAGCTGTGGCGAAAGATCGTCGCGCTGTCGATTCGGCACGTCGGCCCGACTGCCGCGAAGGCGATCGCTTCGTCCTTCGGCTCGCTGAGCGCGGCCAGGGAGGCCTCCGTTGAAGAGATGGCGCAAATCGACGGCGTCGGCCGGGTCATCGCCCAGTCTTTCCTCGACTGGTTCGACGTTCCCTGGCACACCGAGATCGTCGAAGCCTGGGAGGCCGCCGGTGTGGTTTTCGCGGACGAGGCCGCCGAAAGGCAGGAGCTTCCGCAGACCCTGAAGGGGATGACCGTGGTCGCAACCGGGGCGCTCGCGGGGTACACCCGCGATTCGGTCAAGGAGGCCATTGAGGCTCGGGGCGGCAAGGCCGCCGGAAGCGTCTCGAAGAAGACTGCGGCCGTCGTCGTCGGGGCGAATCCCGGGTCCAAGGCTGCGAAAGCGGAAGCGCTGGGCGTGCCGACGCTCGACGAGGAGCAGTTTGAAGAGCTCCTTCGCACCGGCGAGATTCCGACGGGGCCGTCTCAGACGTGAGGGGCGAATCGTCCGTACCGGCGTCTCCCCGGGAACGGGCGCCCGCTCGGAAACCGGCGCACATTCCTAGAAGGGCGCCCGCTCGGAAACCGGCGCCTAGACCCAAACCGGCAGGCTCTTGAAGCGGTCTGCTTTTACAGCAGCGGCGCCAGAGGGCGCAGCACCGTCTCGAGAACCCTGTCGCGCCTTCCGCGCGCCTGCCACTGCTCGAGGGTCAGCTCGTGCGAGTTGGCGAGATCGACCTCGAATATGCGCTCCATGGCGGCGGCGAATCCGGGGTCGAAGACCTCGACGTTGATCTCGAAGTTGCCGCGAAGCGAAAGCCTGTCGATGTTTGCCGTGCCGACGGTGGACCACCGTCCGTCGGCGGTCATCGTCTTGGAGTGGACCATTGCCTCCTCATAGAGGAAGATACGCACCCCCGAGCGCAGAAGGCGCTCGTAATGGGGACGCCCCGCCCAGTCGCCGACGATGTGGTTCGAGTACTCGGGGATGAGCACTCGGACGTCGACGCCTCGGCGCGCGGCGTTCGTCATGGCGATGAGCATCGGCTCCTCGGGTATGAAATAGCCCATCGTTATCCACACACGGACGGCGGAGCGGTTGATGGCGTCCATGTACAGGGCGCTGATGGGGAAGACGTTGAGGGCGGGAGTGTTCATGACCGCGCGGACGGTGGCGTCCCAGTCGGTCACGCCGTCGTCGGCGATGGCCGGATGGTGCTTCTTGCGGTAGTCGTTCCACATGTCGATGAAGGCGTCGTCGAGCTCCCAGGCGGCCGGCCCCTCGATTCGCACGTGGGTGTCGCGCCATTCGTGGGCGTAGAGCGTGCCGATGTTGTATCCGCCCACGTACCCGATGCGCTTGTCGACGGTGAGGATTTTGCGGTGGTCGCGCCCCTTGTCGCGCGCGCGGCCGTTGAACAGGCCCGGGCGGACGAAGGGGAAGAGGAGCGTGTGCAGATGCTCCATCTTGGGCAGGCGGCGGAAACGGGGATCCTGATTGGCGTTGCCCCATGTGTCGATGATCACGTAGGTGTCGACTCCCCGCTGCGCCGCTTCAATGAGGGCGTTGCGGAACTCCGCGCCCGTCTCGTCGGCTTTGATGATGAACCATTCGAAGAAAATGCGGTCCTTGGCGGCGCGGATGTCGGCCAGCATGGCGTCGTAAAGCTCGCGGCCGTAGGTGAAGATCGTCATCGAGTTCGGTCCGACCTGCGCGTTTTGCGGCGGAAGGTGGGGGAAACGGCCCGACTGGGGCGCCCTCTTCTTCCGCATGGCGTCGATGACGCTGACAGTGGCGATTGCGGCGGCCTGCGCGGCAACCGTTCCCAAAACCCACCATTTGGCGGCGGAAAGGACATGGCGCTGCTTGGGGCCACGGAATTTTCGCATGGTCCAACTGTATAGAGAGAGACGTCGTTTTTGCATCGGCCGCTCCGTGAAAAACTACCCCGGACGCACCCCGGCGAGTTCGCTTGCAACCGCGTAATATTGAACGCATGTCGTCTTTCTCAGTTGACGAGGTTGCACGTCTGGCCGGCCTCGCTCGCATTCGCCTCACCGAAGGGGAAATCGAGCGAATGGCCGGGGAACTCGACGTGATCGCCTCCGCCGTAGCCAAGGTCTCCGAGGTCGCCACCCCCGACGTTCCGGCGACGAGCCATCCCATCGCGCTGACCAACGTCATGCGCGCCGACGTCGTCGTTCCGACTCTCGATCGCGACGAGGTTTTGGCCGCCGCCCCCGCGTCCGAGGACGGAAAGTTCCTCGTCCCGCAGATCTTGGGGGAGGAGTGATGAAGGATCTCCTCAAGCTCTCCGCCGCGGAGATGGCTCGCAAGCTCCAGGCGGGCGAGGTGACCTCCGTCGAGCTGACGCAGGCCTGCCTCGACCGGATCCACGCCGTCGATGAGCGGGTGCGCGCCTTCCTTTCGGTCGACGACGAAGGCGCGCTGGCCGCCGCCCGCGACGTCGACGCCAGACGCGCCGCGGGCGAGAGCCTCCACCGCTTCGCCGGAGTGCCGATTGCGGTCAAGGACAACATGGTCACCCGCGGCAAGCCCACGACCTGCGCGTCGAAGATACTGGAAGGCTGGCTTCCCCCCTATGACGCGACGGTGGTCGAAAGGCTCCACGAGGTCGGCCTGCCGATCGTCGGCAAAACCAATATGGACGAATTCGCGATGGGGTCCTCCACGGAGCGCTCCGCCTACGGCGAGACGCACAACCCCTGGGACCTCGACCGCATTCCGGGGGGATCCTCGGGAGGGTCCGCCGCGGCAGTCTCGGCCTTTATGGTTCCGTGGGCGCTCGGCTCGGACACCGGCGGCTCCATTCGCCAGCCCGCCGCTGTCACTGGGACCGTCGGAGCGAAGCCGACCTACGGGGGCGTCTCGCGCTATGGCCTCGTCGCCATGGCCTCCTCACTCGACCAGATCGGGCCCTTCGCCAGAAATGTCGCGGACGCCGCCGCTCTCCAAGAGATCGTCGGGGGGCACGACCCGCGCGATTCGACGTCGCTCAATGCGCCCGTTCCGCCTTTCGAGGAAATCGCCGCCGAGGCGGCCTCTTCGGCAAAGCCGCTGGAAGGCGTGCGCGTGGGCGTGGTCAAGCAGCTGGGCGGCGAGGGTTGCCAGGAAGGCGTCGTCGCATCCTTCCAGGAGGCGCTCAAGACGATCGAAGACCTGGGCGCGCAGGTGGTCGAGGTTTCTTGCCCCTCGCTCGAGTACGCGCTGGGGGCCTACTACCTGATTATGCCCGCGGAGGTCTCTTCGAATCTGGCGCGATTCGACGGCATGCGCTACGGAATCCGCGTCGAGCCGGAGGAGGGGCCGGTCACCGCGGAAACGGTCATGGCCGCAACGCGAGGCGCGGGGTTCGGCCCGGAGGTCAAACGCCGGATCGTCTTGGGGACACACGTTCTGTCCTCGGGTTACTACGATGCTTATTACGGCAGCGCCCAAAAGGTGCGCACGCTCGTACAACGCGATTTCAACGCCGCCTTCGGCGAAGCGGACGTGCTCGTTTCGCCGACGTCGCCCGTGACCGCATGGGAATTGGGCTCCAAACTGGAAGACCCGCTGGCGATGTACGTCCTCGACATTACGACGATTCCCGCGAATTTGGCCGGAATACCAGGGATTTCCATACCCAGCGGGCTTGCCGACGGCCTTCCGGTCGGGCTTCAGATTCTTGCGCCCGCCCATGCTGACGCTCAAATGTACCGGGTCGCAGGCGCCGTCGAGGCGGGGCTTGGAAAACCGCTGGCTGAAAGCTGCCCGGCGGCCGGATGGGAGGAAAAGTGATGGAAGAACTCATGGATTTCGACGAGGCGGTCGCCCGCTTCGACCCCGTCATCGGGCTTGAGGTCCACGTCGAGCTCGGCACCGAAACGAAGATGTTCGACGGCGCCCCCAACGCCTTCGGCGGGGACGCCAACACCTATGTGACTCCGGTTTCGCTGGGGCTCCCCGGCTCGCTTCCCGTCGTCAACGCGAAGGCCGTGGAGTACGCGATCAAGATCGGACTGGCGCTCAACTGCTCAATCGCGTCCTCGTGCCGATTCGCGCGCAAGAACTACTTCTATCCCGATCTGACGAAGGCCTTCCAGACCTCCCAGTCGGACGAGCCGATCGCCTACGAGGGCCACCTCGACATCGACCTGTCCGACGGCTCGTCCTATCGTTTCCCGATCGAGCGCGCGCACATGGAGGAGGACGCCGGAAAGAACACCCACGTGGGCGGCGCCGAGGGGAGGATCCAGGGGGCGGACTACTCTCTCGTGGATTACAACCGCGCGGGCGTGCCCCTCGTCGAGATCGTCTCGCACCCGGCCACCGGCGTGGGAGCGAAGGCCCCGCAGATCGCCGCTTCCTACGTTCGCTCCCTGCGCGACGTCTTCCGCGCCCTGGGGGTCTCCGAGGCCAGAATGGAACGGGGCAACGTCCGCGCCGACGTCAACGTGTCGCTGCGCGAAGGGCCCGACGCTCCCTTCGGCATCCGCACTGAGACGAAGAACGTCAACTCCTTCAGAGGCATCGAAAACGCCGTCCGGTACGAGATTTGCCGACAGGCCGCCATCCTCGCAGCCGGCGGGACCGTGGTCCAGGAGACCCGCCACTACCACGAGGGCGACGGGACGACGTCGGCGGGCCGCGTGAAGTCCGACGCCGAGGACTACCGGTACTTTCCCGAGCCCGACCTCGTTCCCGTGGCCCCGGACCCCGCATGGGTCGAGGAGCTCAGGGCGGGCATGCCTGAGCTTCCCGCCGCCAAGCGCCGCCGCGTGAAGGTCGAGTGGGAGCTTTCTGACGAGGAGCTGCGCGATCTCGTCAACGCCGACGCCGTCGATCTCGTCGAGGCCACCGTGGCCGCGGGCGCGAGTCCCTCCGGCGCGCGTAAATGGTGGATGGGCGACATCGCCCGGCACGCCAAGGAAGCCGACGTTGAGCTGCGGGACGCGCCGGTCGCCCCCTCGGACATAGCCGAGCTCGACGGCCTGGTTCGCGACGGCAAGCTGACCGACAAGCTCGCCCGTCAGGTGCTCGAGGGCGTGCTCGCGGGCGAAGGGACGCCGTCCGAGGTCGTTTCGGCTCGCGGGCTGGAGGTTGTGAGCGACGACGGCGCCCTCGTCGCCGCGGTCGACGAGGCCCTCGCCGCAAACCCCGACGTGGCGGAGAAGATCCGCGGCGGAAAGGTCCAGGCCGCCGGGGCCATAGTCGGCGCGGTGATGAAGGCGACCGGCGGCAAGGCCAATGCCGCGAGGGTGCGCGAGATCGTCATGGAACGCTGCCAGTAGCGCGATCGGCCCGGCCGGGCCGGGTATGCCCTGCCTGGCCGGGCCTGCCCGGCTCGGCCGGGATGTTCCGAATGGAGGTCCGCTGCGCCGTCGCGCGCCGGAGGCGATTGCCTCGGCCGTCTCGTCAGTCCTGTTGGGATTCTAAAGGCCGTCTTCGGCGCCTGCCGCCATCGCATGCGCCGAAGACGGCCGCGTCGAACCCCTGCATTCCCGCGCCTGTCCTCGTTCCGGCGATCCTCATTTGGGAGGCCTGACCTCGCTTTTGCCCGTTTGGCTTTTGGCTCCGGGGTTTGTATTCTGATTGAAAGTCTTTGAGGGCATTTCGAGGATTATTCTTTACCAAATTATGACAGATATGGGACAAAGCCAAAGAATTCCAGTAGTCTAGTCCCCATTCGACCACATAAGGGAAGGGGCTGCGATGTCCGCCGACACCTATCAGTTGCTCGCGATCTTGCTTTACTTCGCCGTCATGCTCGGCATCGGCTACTACGCATACCGCCGCACCGCGAATGTGGACGGCTATATGCTCGCCGAGCGTCAGCTGTCTCCGGGCATCGCCGCTTTGTCGGCCAACGCCGCGGACATGTCCGGCTGGCTGCTCATGGGATTGCCCGGGGCGATCTACGCCGCGGGGCTCATCAAGGCGTGGATAGCGATCGGACTCACGGTCGGGGCTTGGTTCAACTGGCGCTTCATCGCACCGCGCCTGCGGGCGTATTCGGAGGTCGCGGACAATGCGATCACGATTCCGAGCTTCTTCGCCAAGCGACTCAAGCGGAACTCGCGGCAGCTGCGCATCCTGGCGGCTCTGGTTATTCTCGTCTTCTTCACCTTCTACGTCTCGTCGGGAATGGTCGCCGCGGGCAAGTTCTTCGTCAGCTCCTTCGGCTGGAACTACTTCGCCGGAATGGCCGTCGTCGCCGTCGTCACCCTCGTATACACCCTTTTCGGCGGTTTCTTAGGCGCCACTCTGACCGACGTGGCCCAGGGCCTCCTCATGCTCGCCGCGCTCATAGCTGTTCCGATCGTCACGATCTTCGAACTCGGCGGATGGTCCGAGGCAACGAGCCGGATCACCGACGTCAAGCCCGAGGCCTTCAACCTCTTTTCGGGTTTCTCCAACAACGGCATTTTGTGGATCGTCACGGCAATTTCGACGTCGGCCTGGGGGCTGGGCTACTTCGGACAGCCCCACATCATCGTCCGATTCATGGCGCTGCGCAGCCCCGGCGAGGCGAAGACCGCTCGCAGAATCAGCCTCTTTTGGATGGTCCTGAGCGCCTCGGGCGCGATCTTCACGGCCCTCATCGGAATCGGCTACTTCGCAGGCGATCCTGAGATAAAGCTCGGAAAAGGGGAATCCGAGGAGGTGTTCCTCGTCATGAGCCGGATCTTCTTCCACCCCTTCGTCGCGGGGCTCGTCCTCGCGGCGGTGCTCGCTGCGATCATGTCGACGATGTCCAGCCAGATGATCGTCTGCGCCTCGGCGTTGGTGGAGGACCTCTACTCGTTGATGGGCCGCAAGGTCTCAGCCAGGAATCTCCTGATTCTCAGCAGGCTCAGCGTCCTCGGCGTCGCAATCGTGGCCGCCCTCATGGCTCTCGACCGAAACTCGGCCATCCTCCAACTCGTCGAGTTCGCCTGGGCCGGCTTCGGCGCGGCCTTCGGCCCGATCGTCATCCTCTGCCTCTACTGGAGGAAGCTGACGCCTACGGGCGCACTCGCCGGGCTGGTCACGGGCGCCGTCACCGTTTTCGTATGGGCCAATGTGGACTTCCTCAAGGCGAAGATGTATGAGATCGTCCCCGGCTTCCTTCTCAATCTTCTCGTCGCGGTCATCGTGAGCCGCCTGACGTACACCGAGGACCCAGAGGTCGACGCCGAATTCTCCCGCATGGAGGCCGCCGTGAAAGAGGCCTGACGCGCTGCCCGGTTGGCGGCTTCACGTTCGGTCGTCGTCTTGTGCGCTGGTTGGGCAGCCTGGCGTTCGGTTGATGGTTTCACGTTCGGTCGTCCTCTTGGTTCGTCCTCTTGGTGCGCTGCTTGGCAGCCTGGCGCCCGGTTGGCATTTTGACGCGCCGTTTGGCGTTCGGTTGTCGCGGCTCGGCGCGTCAATCCGTCGGATCCCGTGCGGGCCTTTGACGACGGGCCTTGGCCCCGGAACGAGTCTCGTCTGTGACGTGTCCGAGGTCCAGACGTGGACGGAACGGCCCTCAGCCCCGGACGAAGCCCGCTCGTCGAATCTCCCGCCGAGTCTGACCGCTTGCGTCGTTTGGAGCCTTGCCCAAGCTTGACCCTGGCGCTGTGACAGGGTCTTTCCTTGGGACGAGGAGGTACTTTATGAATACGACCAATGCATCCCCACAGTCCGAGTCGTCTGTGCAGTCCGAGTCGTCTCCGCAGTCCGAGTCGTCTCCGCAGTCCGAGTCTCTTCAACAGCCTCCGGCGTCGTCGGCATCCTCGTCTCTTCCGCCGTCGCGAACGGCATCCCAACGAGAAACCCATCTCGCGGAAGCTTTGAGCGCGTCGAACTCTTCGACTCGGCTGAAAGCAGCCTTGGCGGCGGGCTCGCGCGCCGACCCGAGCGGCTGGAGACGCTCGTCGAGCGTTGCGCGGTCGAACCGGATTTCTTTGTGCGAGACATGCTGTCCTGGGCGCTGACCCGCCTGCCGTTGGAGGCCGTTTTACCCCGGCTCCGCAGAGAACTGGGCTCCCAATGCCGACAAGCTCGCAGCCAGGCGTTGCATACCCTTTCGAAGATCGGCGACAAGAGCGCCTGGGGTTGGATCACCCGCGACATGCTGCGCGATTCCGACGACGAACTTGCCCGGACGGCGTGGCGCTGCGCCGTCGCCCTCGTGCCGGAGAGCGAGAAGAAGACGTTCGGCGGGGAACTGGCGGGCCAGCTTGGCCGCGGGGACCGCGACGTCCAGCTGAGTCTGAGCCGGGCGCTGATCGGCCTCGGCGACGCCGTTGAGCCCGCTCTGGGCAAGGCCGCTGAAAGCTCGAATCCCGCGAAGGCGGCCCACGCCCGCGCCACGGAGTCGCTTCGCCTGGATCCAGAGCTGGGCTTCGACGCGGCGATTGAAGAGGCCAAACGCGCCATTGTCTTGGGAGCCGGCGGCATGTGGCCCGACGACGCACCGGCGGTCGGAGCTGAGGCGACGGGGTCTCACGGGGCGGCGGAGAATGCGGAAGGCGCCGCTGAGACGAAGCGGCTTCAGGAGGGCGCGGATTGCTGATCGGTGACGCGGCCCGCTATACCGGCGTCAGCGTTCGGATGCTTCGGCACTACGACGCCGTGGGCCTGGTGCGGCCGACGGGCCGCACCATCGGCGGCTATCGGGACTATTCGGACGACGACGTGCGGACGATTCTCCAGGTGAAGACCCTCCGTTCTCTGGGGCTCACGCTCAAGCAGATTGGACGCATTCTGGAGGACCCCGGTCGCGCGCCGGCCGCCCTGGTCGGCGACCTCGTTCGTCAGACGGAGGAGCGCCTGGATCGGGAACGCGAACTGCTCGACCGGCTTCGGACGATTGCGGCATCCAAGCCCGCCGATTGGCAAGAAGCCGTGCGCATCGTCAAACTCGTTCGGGGTCTGGGCTCGGCCAGCGCCTCCCGCAGGCAGCAGGCCGTTCTGTCTTGGCCGGCGGACGCGGCGCCCCCTGTGGATCTGCTGGTTAGAGCGGTCCTGTCCGAACCCGATCCAAACGTCGCCGGAGCCTTGCAGTGGGCGCTTGCTCGCTCGGACGGCGACGTCGTCGCCGAGCTGCGCACGGGCGCCCAATCCGACGACGTCGACATCCGGCGTCGCGCCATACTGGCGATCGCCGCTATGCCGGAGGCGCCCGGCGCCGACGTCGTCCTTGTCAGGGCTCTTGGCGATTCGGATGTGTCCGCGCGCAAGCATGCGGCTCTGGCGTTGGGGCGGCTGGGCGAGGCGACTTCCCTTCCCGCTCTCGTCGATGTGGTGGCTGACGGCGTCAGCGATGTGGAGGCGACCGACGCGCTGGAGAGCCTGTCTCGCATCCCGGCGTGCGCGAGGGCCGTCGAAGCCGCCGTAGCGGGCAAGATGAAGGATTTGGCGGTCGATTCGGCGGCGCGAGAGCGTCTTGCCGAGGCGCTGGCGAGTTGCGTCGGGCCTGGCACGGTAGATCACGGTGACGTTTGAGTGGGGGAGGGCGATACGACGAAAGTCGATGAGACAGTCATGTGATGACGGCGATGAAGCGATTGCGTGTTTGTCATGAAATTTTCAGGGATGACGACGAAACGAGTTTGTGGTTGTTTTAAGAGAAGAGCAAAGCTCTTGGGTTCTTTAGGGTCATTCCTTCCTTGAGGAGGTCTGCGCAATGGCCCAGGATTGGGCCCCTCGCGATTGAAAGCATCCGCTTCTTGTCAAAACGGCGGAGGACCGCGATTTGAGAGTTTCTTGCTTGTGCGCGGAAACTGTCTACATCCAAACCGTGTCGAATTTCCATGCTTCGTCGGCCTTGAAAGGTTGCCGGGCCGCCCCTGCCCTTCAACGTGTCGCAGTCGACGGCGGCGTACGGCAGGAGCTTTTCGCGGGCGCAGACGTTTCCGTCGTTGCCCAAGCGATGAAAGAAGTCTATGAGCTTGCTTTCCGAGAATCGAAGGAGTTCCCTGAGGACGGTTTTGGCAATTGGAATCGGGTGCCGCCGCCTGAGGCGGACGCCTTCATCCGCGAAAACGTGGGGTGAGGCGGTGGGTTTGTTGGGGAGGCCTTTAACTTCTATGACGACGTCGAGGCCGGCAGAGGCGTCGCGTTGCGCAGGCTTGTGAGCATGCGACTCCATGCGCTTGCTGGTGGGTGTGGCTCGGGTTAGGGTTGGTGTGGTGGGGGTCACGTGGGTGGG